>CEUN01051390.1_pt1 | contig 25488 bp, 23 predicted proteins | sample 361501 | NCBI WGS metagenome assembly CEUN01 (sample SAMEA2622801, study PRJEB7988) | marine metagenome | biome: marine biome (ENVO:00000447); feature: marine epipelagic mixed layer (ENVO:xxxxxxxxx); material: "saline water (ENVO:00002010), including plankton (ENVO:xxxxxxxx)" | depth 120 m | reverse complement strand
TATATTAAATAGAAGTATGAAACTAAAAAATATTTTCATATACGATAAATTACTACATATAATATTATTCAAATAATTAATAATTATGATTCAATCTGATTTTCTTTTGAAGATAGGGCTCCGCCTGAAATTATAATTTTAATAGCTTCTTCAGAACTCATATCTATTTCTTTAACATCAGAAACAGCTATATAAAGCATATAACCAGATGTTGGATTTGGAGAAGTCGGTAAAAACAAATGATAAAACTTTTTTCCAGATTTATTCTCTGATTCGCCTGTAACAAGAGCAAGGGTCCAAATACCTTTGCGGGGATATTCTAGCATTACCACTTTTTGAAAAGCATCGTTTTGTGAACTAGATATTGAATCAATAACACTCTTAATCGTTTTGTATAATGTATTAACAATAGGAATTTGAGCAATAATTTTTTCTATTTTTGAAAATAAAAGGCGTCCTAAAAAGCTTGAAACAATATATCCGCACATAAAAATAAATGTGACAGTTAAAATAAAACCAATTACCCAACTTGCATAAGGCTGTGTTGCATTAAATATCTCTGTGCTTGGGAGTATTAATTTAGTTATAGATTGAGCAGGACGAACCAAAACAGTTAAAAGCCACTTTAAAATCCATATAGTGGCACCAATAGGTAAGATTGATAAAAAACCAACAAAAATATAATATTTAAACTTTTGATTCATAATTAGTAATTATAATTTACTTTCTCTCAAACCTTTTGTCAAGCTCATCAGTCTTGATTGAGACAACAATTGGTCGACCATGAGGACAATAATACGGATTTTCAGTAGCAAAAAGATTATCAATAAGATTAATTCGTTCATCCATCTCTAAAAAATCTCCTGCTTTAACCGCAGCTTTACATGAATATGTCGCTGCAATATAATCAATATAACTTGAACTAATTTTATTATATTCTACATACTTATCCAAAATATCATTAATTACCTCTTCTTCATTCCCTAATTTAATTTCTGAAGGAACGCCTTCTATAATAATTGAATTATCTCCAAATTGTCTCATTCTGTATCCAATTTTTTCCAAAAATGGGACTACATCTAATAACCTAGTATAATCCTCAGAATCAAATTTTATGGTTTTAGGAAATAAAGTAGACTGAGATGGTAATGGGTTTGAATCAAAAGCTTTTTTTACTTTTTCATACAAAACTCTTTCATGTGCCACATGCTGATCAATAACTAATAAGCCTGATGTTATCTCAGTAATAAGATATTTATTATGAATCTGCCATACATGACTATCTTTATTAACAAATTTATGTGAACTACTCTCATACTCTTCTAATCGATTAACAGCCCTTTCAACTTCAAATTCACTAGAGTCATCTTGATTTGAAACATTATTAAATTTGTGAGTAATACTATCTTCAGATTTAATATCTATCATTTTAGAAAGATTTAAATCCAAACCTAAATCTTCTGAGCCTTGATGAATTTTAGATTTAATTTCAATATCAGGTAATACTTTAAATAAATCTCGTAACTTATTTTTAATATTTTTATTTATAAAATTAGTTATTTCTAACTTTTTAGCAAATCTAGCTTCAATTTTTGTAGGATGAACATTAATATCAAAACAATCATTTGGTAAGTTTAAATATAAAACATAGAATGGAAATTCACCTCTTTGAATAGTTGAATCATAACAATTTCTAATAGACTTTGATATTGAATCATCTTCAATATAGCGTCCATTTAAAAATAAATACTGCCCCCCTCTCCTTCTCTGTAGCAAGTTGAGACTTCCAATATATCCAAATATTTCATAATCCTCAGTTTTTCCATCTACTAATAGTATATCACGATTATAATCCCCACCAAATAACTGCATTATTCTTTGTTTAAGGTTTACCGAATTAAAATCATAAACAATTTTATCGTCTGATTTATATAAAAATGAAATGCCTGGATATGACAATAAAAATCTTTTTACTATTTTAGTTATTCTTCTAAGCTCTTGTGAAGATGATTTTAAAAATTTCTTTCTTGCAGGTGTATTATAAAATAAATTCTTAACCTTAATATCTGTACCTTGATTAATAGCTGTTTTCTCATTATTTAAAATATTACCCGCATCCAAATCCATTACATAGCCGTGAGATTTGTTTGCTGAAGATTTTATTGTAATCCTGGATACTGATGCTATACTAGGTAAAGCTTCACCTCTAAAACCTAAAGTCTCTATATTATTTAAATCATCAACATTAGAGATCTTGCTGGTAGCATGTCTTGAGAATGCCATCTTTAAATCGTTATTACTCATACCACAACCATCATCAGAAACTTGGATTAATTCATGTCCACCCTTTTTAATTGTAATTTTTATATGTTTAGCACCTGAATCAATCGAATTTTCAATTAACTCTTTTACAATTGAAGAAGGATTTTCAACGACTTCTCCTGCCGCTATTTGATTAATTATATTATCTGGAAGTATAGTTATTTTACTCATGATTTAATTCTTTTAAAATTTTACTCCTAATTTCTAATATTTTTTTATCCATCTTAGAAATAATTGCATCTGATTTTTTAATTATTTTTGAACAATAATCTTTATGCTCTCTTAAATCAATGAGATTTATTTTAACATTATAATATGCTCCGTATGAACAAGAATAAGCCATTTCTGCAGCAACACCTGCATCAGAAATACAATTCTTATTCCCAATAGATAACACTTCAAAGACTAAATCAAGCACATCTAATGATTTAGATAAAGTTTCAAATGGGACTTCTGTAACCAATTTAGACATTCTAATAATCTCTTTGCTTCTAAAATCAATTTCTTTATCAGTTTTTCTAGGCAATTTAAATGAACCCATTAAACTATCAAATGCTTGAGTGTCACGATCAATTAAACTTAAAAAAGAATTTTTTAATTCTTGAGCATCACATGCAATATCATTAATTTTTTCTTTATTAGAAAATTGTTTTTTATCATGACTCAAGTTTGCAACCATTGCTATTAACGAAGCAGATAAAGAGCCTGCTAAGGCACTAATGCTTCCACCACCAGGGGCAGGAGAATCAGAGGAAACTTCATCTGAAAAGTCAGAAACTGTATAATCAACAAGCTTTTCAGAATCATCAATCATATAATCAATAATCTTTTCATTTTTATTAAATGGGTACATTTCATCTAAACCCATAGATTTAACTGCAATATGAATCAATTGATTGTCAGAAACTCCTGCAGATTTATTTTGTTTTAACAAAAAATATTTACCTGCATCTAATAGGCTAGATAAAGGGATTAGCCCAACAAGCTCGCTACCAGTTACCCTTAAACCTCGTTTTTGTGCTTGTACTCTAACCTCTTCAAAAACTTTATGTAATGGAGTTATTTTGTAATCAATCAAATTCATTGATACCTGAGCAAGATTATACTCTTCAAGAAACCAACCAACAGCCTTAACAGCTTTTAAGGTTCCCGGAACCTTAATCATAACACCGTCTTTATCTCTAATAATTTTTCCATCTTTATCTCTCTTAGCTCTTCCTGCTTCTCTAATATCAAGAGCAATGTCAGATGCCATTTTTTTATCGCTTGTATTCAAATTAATATTATAAGCTATTAAAAACTCTCTAACCCCAACAGCGGTCACACCAGATTTAACATTTAATTTATCAGGCCCATAATCTGGCTTCCATTCTGCTAATTTAAGTTTATCTTTCATACCCTCATATTCACCTTGACGTATTTTAGCTAAATTTTGACGTTTTTTTGATGAGGCTGACTTCTCATACATAAAAACTGGAATTTTAAGTTTTTGAGCTACTTTTTTAGCTAATTTATGCGAATACTCAATACATTCATCTACGGACACATTTTTTATAGGGATAAGTGGACATACATCAGTTGCTCCCATTCTTGCGTGGGCCCCTTTGTGCTGGCTCATATCAATTAACTCTGATGCTTTTGAAATAGCTAAAAATGCCGCTTCAATTACATCATCTGGATGGCCTGCAAATGTAACAACTGTTCTATTAGTATCTTTACCAGGATCTACATCAAGCAATTTTATATTACTAACAGAAGTTATTTCAGAAGTTATTTGATCAATAATTTCTTTATTTTGACCTTCACTAAAATTTGGAACACATTCAATTAATTTCATGATTACCCTTTTAAATAAATAAATAAAAATATTACAAATAGCAATATTACTAAATTTTTAATAATTTTCTTTAAACTAGATTTTTTTCTAAATGATTGATCTCTTAATTTAACCATACTAACCTAAACCAGACATTAATATCACAAGTTTTATAAATGGTTGAAATATAAAACCTAAAAGACTTACCCCAGTAAATAATCCTATAAAAATGATAGCAAACAATATATTTGGACCATAAACCCTTAATTTATATGAAAGATTAGGATTAAATTTATCTAAATATCCTCCAAATATTTGCCCCCCATCTAGTGGATGAATAGGAATCATATTAAAAATTGCTAATATCATATTAATTACTGAAAAAGTATACAACATATTACCTGTAGAATTAAGTTTGTACCCTTTCATTTCTATTAAATTCTCAACTCCTATTAATCTCATTACAATGCACCCAGACACACATAAAATTAAATTTGAGGCTGGTCCAGCAAAAGCAACTTTCATCATATCTAATCTTGGATTATTTAAATTAACAGGATTGACCGGAACAGGCTTAGCATATCCAAACCCTACAAACAAAAGCATCAAGGAACCTATTGGGTCGAGATGAGCTAATGGATTTAAAGTTAATCGACCCTGATATGCAGCTGTATTATCACCTAATCTATAAGCAATATATGCATGCGCAAATTCATGAAAAGATAAAGAAAAAACTAAAGCTATAATTAAAATTATGCCAGCTTGAGGATCTGTTTGTAAAGTATTTAATAAACCCATAATTAATTAACCCCTTGGATGGCATAATTTATGAACTTCTTTTAAATAAGTTCTATCTAAATGAGTATATATTTCTGTGGTATTAATATTTTCATGACCTAATATTTCTTGCACAATCCTTAAATCAGCACCACCTTCTAACATATGAGTTGCAAAACTATGCCTGAAAGTATGTGGAGAAACTTGCTTATCTATACCGGATAAAAGACAATATTTTTTAATAAGATTAAAAATAGCCATTCTAGTCATAGGTTTAGATCTATAGCTTAAAAAAATGCACCCATTAGAATTATTATCCGTAAATCTTATTCTAGCCTTCTCAATATAATTTATTAAATTCTGCTTCGCTTTAAGCCCTATCGGAACTAAACGCTCTTTTTTTCCCTTACCCATAATTTTAACATATTCTTCTTCGAGAAAAAGATTAGAGAATTCTAAATTTATAAGCTCAGAAACTCTCATCCCTGAAGAATAAAGTAAACTTAAAATAGCTAAATCACGCACTCCTATAAATGTCTCAGTTTTAACAATATCAAAAATCTGCTCTATTTCTAAAACTGATAATGTATTAGGGAAATGTCGTCTACTTTTTTGTGATTCTAATAATTCTGATGGGTTAGAATTTGAAATTTCATTATCAAATAAATATAAATGAAATTTTTTAATGCTTGATATGTTACGATTAACTGAAGATGGTTTGTAATTATTCTTAGTTAAATGAGCAATATATTCTCTAATACTATTATAATCAATAGATTGAATATTATTTATATTTTTTACATCTTTTAAAAAAATAATATACTTATTTAAATCATTTTCATATGAATAAACAGTATTTGTTGATAATCTTAATTCAAATTTTAAAAATAAAATAAATTTCTTTAATTCATTATTCATTTTATTTGTAACAATTTTTCAATATAACTTGATTCAGGATTTTCTTCTAAAATAGTGCTAACAACAACAAAACGAGCACCTGCTTTTTTAATTTGTCTAATTTCATTATTATATCTAATACCACCACCAACTATAATAGGAATACTTATATTGCTTGATAAAAATTTAATCAATTCACAATTTATAGACTGATTTGCCCCGCTACCATTTTCTAAATAAACAAAATTCATACCAAAATATTGTGCTGCTAATGCATGATGCAAAACATTTTCAAAATCAGATGGATCCAAAGGAATGGTTTGACTTTCCTTTTCAACTGATGTTTGAGAATTTGTACCTAAAAGCAAATATCCTGTTGGAATAACATTTAAATTATACTTTTTAATTAGCTCCACTCCCTTGACTTGCTCATCTATCAAATATTTAGGGTTTCGGCCACTTAAAAGACTTGTAAATAAAATTGCATCAGCAAATTGAGTGATTTGTTTAGATGAACCAGGAAAAAGTATGACTGGCTTGTTAATATTTTTTTTAATTTTCTGCATTCTATTACTATAATTATTATCAGAAATAGTACTACCCCCAACAAGAACTGCAGAAAAATTATTATTATTTATAGCGGAAATTATTTGATCAAGAATTTGATCGTTTTTAAAGTCAGGATCAATTAATGCAAAAAAGCCAAAATCATCATTTTTACATAAATTATCTATAAAAGGATTATTCATTATATGATTTTAAAAATTCAACTAAATTATCTATATCATCTTTACTTCTTTTCTCAGTAATACAGAATTTGATTAAATTCTTATCAACACAATCAAATAAAAAACCTTCTTGCTCTGCAATTTTTTGTATTTTTTCTGCAGAATATTCTGTTTTTACTATAAATTCTTTAATAAAGTCTCTTTTACCTAAAAATAACTCAAAGCCATTAATTTGAGAAATTTGATCTGCAGCATACTGAGATTTATTAAAACATAACTTAGCTAAATTTGGAAGACCTTCTTTCCCCATTAAAGACATATAAATAACAGCTCTTAATGCTAAAAGACCTTGATTAGTACAGATATTAGAGGTAGCTCTTGATCTTCTAATATGCTGCTCTCTAGTTTGCAAAGTTAGTACGAAACCATCCTTATTATTCATATCTGTGGTCATACCAACAACTCTACCAGGAAGTTTTCTTTTAAGATTTTCTTTAATTGCAAATAAACCAAGATTAGGCCCCCCATAAGATAAATGGTTTCCTAAACATTGTCCCTCACCAATATAAATATCAGCATTTGATTGACCTGGAGATTCTAAAATAGATAATGATATAGGGTCTGAAACAGCTACAAGAAGTGTTTTGTTTTCATCTAAAAGTTCTGAATATTTTTTCCAGTTCTCAATATATCCATAAAAATTAGGCGACTGAATTACAACACATGCAACATCATCCATTACCATATTACTTACATTATTAAAATCAGTAATACCATCAGAAATAGGTAATATTTGAATATCTACTGCTCTATACTTTAAATAGGTTTTTACAACATCTATATAAAAAGGATTAACCATACCTGAAATAAGTATTTTTTTATGTCCTGTATGATTAATTGCTAATGAACATGCCTCTGCTAATGCTGAAGCTCCATCATAAAGAGATGCATTTGAAATATCAAGACCACTCAATTCACAAATCATAGATTGAAATTCATAAATATACTGTAAAGTTCCTTGACTTACTTCTGGCTGATATGGGGTGTAAGCAGTATTAAATTCTGATCTTGAAGATATAAAATCAATAATTTTTGGGACAAAATGATCATATACACCTCCACCAGAAAAACATAAAGATTGACCGGTTTCACTCTTTTTTTTATTGAGTGATTCTATATAAATATTTAACTCATGCTCTGAAATGCCTTCTTCTAAGCCTAAAATACCACCTTTAACTCTTAATTTTTTTGGAATAATAGAAATTAAATCTTCAAAATTTGATATTTCCAAAGCATCTAAAATTTCTTGTTCATTTTTTTTATTATTAGGTATATAATGTGTCATTTAATTAATTTACTATAATCATCCCCTGATAAAAGAGATTTAATTTCATCTTTATTATTAATTTTAATTTTTAAAATCCAACCATTATCATAAGGAGCCTCATTAATTAACTCAGGATTAGATTCTAATTCCTCATTTATTTCTACTATTTCTCCAGATAAAGGTGAATAAATGTCTGCAACTGTTTTTACAGCCTCTAAAGTGCCAATAGTATCCTTTTGATTCACATGTTCTCCAACATTTGGAAATTCTACAAAAATAATATCACCAAGTTCAGATTGTGCAAAATCTGTAATACCAACTATTGCTAAATCAGAATCTATCTTAATCCATTCGTGATCATTAGTATATTTCATATCATCAGGTATATTCATAAAAACTCCTATATTGTTATTTCATTAATTCATCTATAAAACCAGTATGTATATCTCCCTTTACAAAATCTGGATTTGATAATATATCTTTTAAAAAAGGAATGGTTGTACTAATACCTTCTACAACACATTCATTTAATGCTCCTTTCATCCTTGAAATTGCTTCTTGTCTAGTAGGAGCATGAACAATTAGCTTCGCAATCATTGAATCATAATATTGAGGAACAAAATATCCTGAATAAGCATGTGTATCAACCCTTACACCATTGCCTCCAGGAGTATGGAAGCTACTAATAAGTCCAGGAGAAGGCATAAAAGAATTAGATGGGTCTTCAGCATTGATTCTACATTCAATTGCATGACCTCTTAATTTTATATCTTTCATCCAATCAGGTAATGGGATTTCATTATGACATAAAATTTGATGTTTAATTAAATCAATACCTAAAACCATTTCAGTCACAGGATGTTCAACCTGTATTCTTGTATTCATTTCCATAAAATAATAATTAAAATCACTATCAACTAAATATTCAATCGTTCCAGCACCTACATAGTTAACTGCTTCACATGCTTTTATAGAAGAATCATAAAGTTGTTTTCTTAATGCATCATTCATAATACAGCTTGGAGATTCTTCTAATATTTTTTGATGGCGTCTTTGTAAACTACACTCTCTTTCTCCTAAAGGAATTATATTACCAAAAGTATCACATAATATCTGTATTTCAATATGTCTTGGGTTATTTAAATATTTTTCAATATAAACATTTCCATCACTAAATGCTGCTTCAGCTTCAATTTTAGCCATTTCAAATGCCTTAGACAAATCAGATTCACTATTAACTAGTCGCATACCTTTTCCGCCCCCTCCAGAAGATGCCTTGATAATTACCGGGTACCCCATACTATCACATAAATATTTTGCCTCTTCATAGGTGTTTACATTGCCATCACTACCAGGAATAATTGGAACTCCTACTTTTTTCATAGTTTCTTTAGCTAATGATTTGTTACCCATTAGATTAATGGTGTCAGGATTAGAACCTATAAACTGTATGTTATTATCTTTACAAATAGATGAAAATTTAGCACTTTCAGATAAAAAACCATATCCAGGATGTATAGCATCAGCATCAGTTAATTCAACGGCTGCTAAAATTGAAGGTATATTTAGATAACTTTTAGAACTTTCATTAGGACCTATGCATATTGCTTCATCAGCAAATTTTGTATGTAGAGAAAGTTCATCTGCCTTTGAATAAATAGCAACAGTTTGAATATTTAATTCTCTACATGCTCGAATTACTCTTAAGGCAATTTCACCTCTGTTTGCTATTAATATTTTATTGACCATTTATTCTACTGAAATTTTTACAATAAGTTGATCAAATTCTACAGGACTGCCATTTTCAACACATATTTCTTTAACAATACCACTAACATCAGATTCAATCTCATTAAAAATTTTCATTGCTTCTATAATACAAATTGTATCTCCTTTATTAATTTTATCTCCAACATTAATAAAAGGAGGGTCTGAAGGCTTTGGTGAAGAATAATAAGTTCCAACCAAAGGTGCCTTAATCTCATGTAAATTTAAATCCTGAACAATATTATCATTTTTATTTTCAATATTTTCAACATCAATAGAATCATTAGTATCAACTTCTGGAGTCTTAACTTCTTGATCATCCAAAATAGGTTTATTTTCAATTATTTGATTAGGTTGAGTAACTACAGGTGCAACTTCAGCTGAATTAGAAGTTTTACTATTCTTACTTAATCTAACCTTTTGGGCTCCCCAAAAAGATGAAACTTCTATTTCATCAATATCAGTATCTTCTATCAGAGATATTAAATTTTTAATTTTTTTCTTTAACATAGACATTGTTTTATTGTTTACTTCTTTCTATATATTTTTTATCCTTAGTATCAATTCTAATTTTATCACCTTCCTTTATAAATAAGGGAACTTGAATAATTAGCCCAGTTTCTAATTCAGCAGGCTTTGTAGCACCAGTAGCAGTATTTCCTTTTTCTCCCTGCTCTGTTTTTGATACAACAAAATGCATATGTTGTGGAATTCTAACTTCTATAGGTAGGTCCCCATCAAACAATATATCTACTGAAGTGTTTTCAATTAAAAAATCAATTATATCAGCAATACTTGGTTTTGATAATGATATTTGCTCATATGTTTCATTATCCATAAAATAATAATCATCACCATCAGAATAAGAAAAATTATAAGAGTGAGACTCAACTCTTACTGTTTCTACTTTTTCACCTGCCCTAAAAGTATTTTCAACTACTTGACCAGTTTTAATATTTTTAAGTTTACTTCTAACAAATGCTGCACCTTTACCAGGTTTTACATGCTGAAACTCAACAATTTTCCACAAATTATCTTTTATTCTTAAAATTAAGCCATTTTTAAAATCTGTTGTAGAACCCATTTTTATCCTTATTTGTTTTTAAAATTCATAATTTCATTTTCAATTAATTCTAGCTCGTACTGAACACTAAAAGAAAGTTCATTATTTGGAAATTGATTTAAAAAAGTAGCATAATAATTTTTAGCTATAGTAAAATTACCAATATGATTATGATATATATACCCAAGCATAAATAAAGACTTTTCCTTTAATTCCGATAAACTTTTCATCCCCTTTACCAATTTTTCAGATCCATAATTAGAGTATACATTATTAAAAATATATTCAAAATGATTAATTGCTTGATTATAATTAAGTGCCCTAGATAAATATATCTGGCCTAAATCATAATGTGCATTCATTATTAAAATATCATTTCTATTTATATGTTGATTTAAAACAATCTCATTAAGCAGCATAAGTGATTTTTCTATCTTTTCATTCTTAATGTAATCTAAAGATTTTTTATACAAAGAATCATAATAAGCATATTCAATATTGCTATTTAAAGGACTATGTGTATATCCACTAAATAAAAAATTAAAAAACAGTACCAATAGAAAAGTATACAATATTGCGGTTTTATTCATACAATAAATATATCTAGATTATTACTAAAAAACATACACAAAATATAACATTAATTTTAACTTAAAAAAAAAAGGCTATTTGCAATAAATAACCTTTTTTAATAAATGATTAAATAACCTTACTTTTCATCAACAACTTCAAAATCAGCATCCTCAATATTATCATCTTTTTTATCATCTGATGCTTTAGACGAAGTTGAATCTTTTGCTTGAGCTTCTTCATTAGCATTAGCATACATATCTTGAGATAATTTAGCCCATTCTTGATTTAGATTATCTATAGATTGCTTTAATTTTGCCATATCATTAGCATCCTTAGCTGATTTAATATCGTTTACCATTTTTGTTATTTTATCTTTTAATTTAGAATCAACCTTATCGCCCATTTCATCCAATTGCTTTTCAGTTTGATAAATAATTTGATCAGCATTATTTCTTAAATCAATTTCTTCTCTTTTTTCCTTATCTTCTTTAGCATGCTCTTCTGCATCTCTTTTCATTTTTTCAATATCTTCATCAGTTAGCCCGCTAGAAGCTTCAATTCTAATTGATTGTTCTTTAGATGTTGCTTTATCTTTGGCTGAAACATTTAAAATTCCATTTGCATCAATATCAAATGTAACTTCAATTTGAGGAGTTCCTCTTGGAGCTGGTGGAATACCGTCCAAATGAAATCTTCCTAACGTTTTATTATCTAAAGCCATTTCTCTTTCACCTTGTAATATATGAATTTCAACTGAAGGTTGATTGTCTGCGGCCGTTGAAAATACTTGACTCTTTTTCGCCGGAATAGTTGTATTACTTTCTATAAGTTTTGTACAAACTCCTCCAAGTGTCTCTATTCCAAGAGATAAAGGTGTAACATCTAGAAGTAATACATCTTCAACATCTCCAGATAAAACTCCTCCCTGTATAGCAGCACCAATGGAAACTACCTCATCAGGATTAACTCCTTTGTTAGGCTCTTTATTAAAAATACTCTTAACAGTATCTTGAACAATTGGAACACGAGTAGAGCCACCAACTAAAATAACCTCATTTATTGATCCTGCATCTAAACCAGCATCTTTAATAGCTTGTAAGCATGGCTTTTCAAGTTTTTTAATAAATTTACTTATTAATTGCTCGAATTTAGCTCTTGTAATATTCATCACAAAATGCTTAGGACCTGATGAATCTGCTGTAATGTAAGGTAAATTAATTTCTGTCTCTTTAGTTGAAGAAAGTTCACATTTAGCTTTTTCTGAAGCTTCTTTAAGCCTTTGAATAGCCATTGGATCACCACTCAAATCAATACCATTATCTTTTTTAAATTCTGCTATTAACCAATCTACAATAGCTTGATCAAAATCATCGCCACCAAGAGCAGTATCTCCATTTGTTGATTTTACTTCAAATACACCATCACCAATTTCCAATATAGAAATATCAAATGTTCCCCCACCTAAATCAAATACAGCAATTTTCTCATCTTTTTTATTATCCAAACCATAAGCTAATGCGGCTGCAGTTGGCTCATTAATAATTCTTTTAACATTAAAACCTGCTATTTCACCAGCATCTTTTGTGGCTTGCCTTTGACTATCATTAAAATAGGCAGGCACTGTAATAACAGCATCCTTTATTTCTTCTCCAATATAAGATTCTGCAGTTTTTTTAATTTTCTGAAGTATCATAGCACTTATTTGTGGTAATGCATAATCTTTACCTCTTGAAGTAATAACAACCTCATTATTTTTACCTTTTTTAATTTTATAAGGCAAATCTTTTGATTCTTTTGAAACTTCATTAAATGATCTACCTATTAATCTTTTTGCAGAATATATAGTATTTTCTGGATTTGTAACTGCTTGCCTTTTTGCTGCCTGACCTATTAGTATATCATTTTTTTCATCATCTTGAGTAAATGCAACTATTGAAGGGATAGTTCGACTACCTTCCTCACTTTGAATCACAGTTGGATTACCAGCTTCCATGACAGAAACACATGAATTAGTTGTACCTAAATCTATACCTATTATTTTCCCCATTTGTATCTTTCCTATATTGTTTTTATTAAAAAATAACTATTTAATACAAAGTGTGGCAAATACAATGCCAATTATATCGATACTGACTTTTTGGCAGTTTTTTTATTAGCTTTAGATTTTTTTTGAATTTTAGGTTTATCTATTTTTTGAGAGAAAATAAATTGACCCTTTTTAGCTGTAACTATAATTTTACCAGGCTGATCAATAAATTTTCCTGAAATAAATTTTTCTGAAATTGTGTTTTCAATTAAATTTTGAATATTTCTCCTTAAAGGCCTTGCTCCCCATTCTCTATGCTCTGTATCTAATAAGAGCAATTCTTTTGCTGACTTATAAAAACTTAATATATTTTTCTTCTTTTTTAAATTATTCCTTAAGTCTGACAACTGCAAATCAATAATATTATACAAATCCTTCTTTTCTAATGAGTTAAATATAATAATGTCATCAATTCTATTTAAAAATTCAGGTTTATAAAATTTCTTAACATAAGACATCACATCTTCATACTTATCATCTTGATTCTCTTTAATAAAACCAAAATCAGAAGAGTTTAATTGTTTTGAGCCCAAATTTGAAGTCATAATAATAGTAGTATTCCTAAAATCAATAGTTCTCGATAAGCTATCAGTAATCCTTCCATCATCTAAAATTTGAAGCAGAATATTAAAAACATCAGGATGTCCTTTCTCTATTTCATCAAACAATACTACAGAATAAGGGTATCTTCTGACTTTTTCAGTTAATTGACCTCCATCCTCATAACCAACATAACCTGGAGGAGCACCTAACAACCTAGAAACATTATATCTTTCCATATATTCAGACATATCGATTCTAATAAATGATTCATTATTAGTAAATAAATATTTAGCTAAAATTTTTGCTAACTCTGTCTTACCAACACCAGTAGGCCCTAAAAACATAAAAGAACCGATTGGTTTAGAAGGATTTTTAAGGCCTGCTCTTGCCCTTAAAATTGCATCAGAGACCTTTTTTATTGCCTCATCTTGACCTTTTATATTTTTCTTTAATTCTTTTTCCATATTTAACAACTGTTCTGTTTCTGATTCAGCCACTTTTGAAAGAGGAATCCCTGTTATCAAAGAAACAACATTCGTTACATCATCTTCATTAATCAAAATTGAACTATCACCATTTTGTTCAATATATTCTTTCTGAAGTCTGTTAAGTTTATGAGTTAATTTTCTTTCTTTATCTCTAAATTCAGCAGCCTTTTCAAATTGCTGTGTTGCTATAACTTGTTCTTTTTTCTTTACAATACTTTTGATTTGTTTCTCTATTTTAATTACAGAATTTGGTGTGTTAACATTACTAATACTTACTCGAGCTCCAACCTCATCTAATACATCTATAGCTTTATCAGGAAGAAATTTATCACTAATATATCTTTCACTAAAATATACACAAGCATTTATCGATTCATCTGAATATTTTACTTTATGATGAACTTCATATTTACTTTTAATTCCATGCAATATTTGAATAGCATCCTCTTGAGTTGGAGGGTTAACTGTAATTTTTTGGAATCTTCTTTCTAATGCACCATCTTTTTCTATATATTTTCTATATTCATTAAGAGTAGTGGCACCAATAATTTGTATTTCTCCTCTAGCTAAAGCAGGTTTAAATAAATTTGCAGCATCTAAAGAACCTGTAGCACTGCCAGCTCCAACCAGGGTATGTAACTCATCAATAAAAATAATAACATCAGATGCATTTTCTAATTCTACAATCAAAGATTTGATTCTTTCTTCAAATTGTCCCCTATACTTTGTGCCAGCAATTAATCCAGCTAAATCAAGAGCATAAACCTTTTGGTTCCATAATGTTCTAGGAACTTTTCTATCAATAATTCTAGAAGATAAACCTTCTACTATGGCAGTTTTTCCAACACCAGGTTCTCCTATCAGTACTGGGTTATTTTTCTTTCTTCTAGATAATATTTGAGCTAATCTATCAATCTCATCTACTCTACCTATAACAGGGTCAAGGAAATTATTTTTTGCCATGTCAGTTATATTTCTGCTATATAATTCTAAAACAGGATATAATGGCTTGTTTTTATTGTTAGTTTTTAATGTTTTATTTTTAGGAATAAAAGATAAAATTAAATTGTAATCAATTGAAAAAGAGCTTAATAAATTAAAAATTTTATTTTCTCCATTTTTAATCAAAGCTAAAAATAAATGAGAATCAGTTGCTTTTTCATAACCTAGTTTTCTAGCTTCTTTAATAGATTGCCTTAAAATAAAATCTGAATTTTGTGATAGTGGAATATGGGAACGAGAATAATTAGCAGACTCTTTAGTTTTATTAAAAAAATCTGTTTTTAACTCTCTCTTTATAGATTCAATATCACAACCAATTGAAAACAAAATTTTACAGACATTTGAATCATTGTTGTGCAACATAGCATAAAGCATATGACACGAATCTACATATTGATCACCTATTTTTAATGCATGCTTCTTTGAATTTTTTAAAATTTCTTGAAGACTTGCTGAAAATTCATTATTATTCATTTCTTTTCTTTTATTTTACCTTCTGACAAATTAAGTATTTTATTTGATATTTGCTTAATATTATTATCATGAGTAACAATTAATATAGATGAATCATATCTATCTACTATTTCCTCAAATAAAGAAAATATTTTTTGTTTATTTTTTTCATCAACATTACCAGTTGGTTCATCAGCTAAAATAAGTTTTGGATTATTAACAATGGATCTCAAAATTGCTATTCTTTGCTGCTCTCCACCTGATAAATTAGATGGATAAAAATCTTTTCTGTTTGAAATATTAAATTCGTCAAATAAATCACATGCTTTTTTATATGCATTTAGCTTGGAAGTGCCATTTATTATTTGAGGAAGCATTACATTTTCAATAGCTGTAAACTGTGTTAATAAATGATGGTCTTGAAAAACAATACCCATTTTATTTTTTCTCATAGCTACAAAATCAAAGTTATGATTAAAATTGTCACCATCAAATATAATTTCCCCGCTATCGTAAGACATTAATCCTGATAAAATATTTAATAAAGTAGTTTTTCCAGAACCCGATGGCCCATATATAGATACAACACTCTTAAAATTAATATCAAAAGTTAAATCATCCAGTATTAAACAACTATGATCATTAACCAAAAAAGATTTATTTAATTTTTTAACACTTAATAACATTTATCCTCGATTTTTAATTGCATCAATAATATTTATTTTATTTATTTTATTAATAGGATATAAGACTGATAATAAAATTATGCTAATATTAAGCATAAATATTCTTAACATCGTATTATTTTCTAAAGATAATGAAAAATCAAAATAAATATCATGCGGAAAAATATAATTCATCAAATTAAAATTAACATCTAAGAATATGATTATCTTAAAAAATAAAAATGATATAACAGAACCTATTAAGGCAACGAATAATGTATTTAAAAAATACATCCATTTTATACTATTTTTATTAAATCCAAATGCATATAATATTCCTATAGATTTTCTATTTTGAATAATAGAAGAAATATTAAATCCAATAATCATAATAGAAGAAATTAAAATAATAAAAAAACCAAAAAAATAATAAACTAATTTTTCATATTCAATTGCATTAGAAAGCTCAGATGAAAAATGATTTTGATTATTGATTTGTAATCCTTTAAAATTTGACTGCACATAATTTTTATCAACATCCTGTAATTGCTTATTAAGGTTTATCGTTAAAAAAAGATTTTTACTAAATAAATCACTATTTTTTATTTGATTGTATTTACCACCATAATATGCAATCCAAACACTAGAATCATACTCATATATATCTGAATTAAAAATATGTGATATAATAAAAGTTTTTTTAGGATAGCCAGATAATGAAAAATTATTAAAATCTAAAACAGAGTGGAGCTCCAATTCATCTCCAATTTTTAAATCTAACTGATATGCTAAATCAGAACCAATAATACAATATTTATCATCAAAATCATTAAACTGTGATTTGCTATGAGGTTGGTAATCTTTAATATTAATTGGTTCTAAGCTAGAATCAAGCGAACTTTCAGATTTAGGTAGCATAGAGTAAGAATCTATATTTTGAGAAAATAAAGGAAAATTATTAACTGCATAAACATTAGAAAACATTGTTTGATTATTTTTTCTTACAAACATAATTCGATTTTCATAAAAATTATATATATAATTATTAATATCAAGATATTTAATTAAATCATTTTTAATGTCATTATGTATAAGTTCTTTTTTATTAATTAATATTATATTTTCTTTTTCAAAAAAATGAATTCTTCTAAATATTTCATTAGAAAATCCTGTCATAATTGAAAATGACAATAACATAACTAAAGAACCAATAATGATAGCTAAAAAAGGTAAAAAGAAAGAACTTCTCAAAAGATTATTTTTTCCATCGTAAACAAAATATTTTAAATAATACTTAATCATTAAAATTAATTTCTATTTTTCTTTTATAAATATAAAATGTCATTAAAAATGCCGTTATTAAAAGTATTAAAGGATACTTAATTAAATATATAAAACTAAAATCTGCAGGTAATATGCTAACTTGAAATATTTGCTCAGAAGGTAGATTTATTATATGAAATTTATTTTGAATATATATGATGATAGTAGATAAAAAAATACCAATTAAAATTGATATTAAAGTAATATAAAAACTAATAGAAACTGTAATTTTTTTTAAATAATTAGAATTTAAACCTAAACAATATAATATTTTCAAGTCTTTCTTTTTTTCTATTATGAAATTATACATAACAGTTGACAAACTGTATAGTGATAAAAACATTAGAATCCACATCAATAATTTTATAGGCCTATCAAATTTATTTAAAAAATTGATAATAGCCAGATTATCATCATTTTTATATTTTATTGCAATTGAATCATCATTGATAAAATTAAAAATATCATTATAATTATTTGAATCAAAATTAGCCATTATTCCAGTAATAGTAGAATCAGATAGATATTTTATTCTATCCATTGAAATGTAAATCAAAAAATTATCCATCTTTGTTCCAGTATGATAAATATTTGATATAATAAAATTATGAAATTTTACATCATTTTGACTATTAGGAATAATTAAAGTAATTGAATCACCAAATGTTTTGTTTAATTTCTTAGCTAAAAAGTTACCAATAATGATATTATCATTAGAAATTTGATTGTCATCCTTTAAAAAATATTTTTTAATATCAATCAAATGATCAAAAGCATATTGATTTAAACCTAGAACATACACTCCTTCTCTTTGAGAATATTTTAAAGAATCAAATGAAGATGATTTGTTTTTAGAAAAAATAATGCCTATTGATTCTTTAAAAAAACTCCAATCTATATTATTGTCTGTTTTAGACAAATTATTATAAAACTGGTATTGTGCATCATTAAAATGAATATCCTGATTACTTACAATGCGAACATCAGAGCTAAAAGCACCTATTTTTGAAAGTATAGATTTTTTATATCCTGAAGTAAAAGATTCTGTTAGTATTAATGCAGTTAAACTAATAGAAATTAAAAATATAGATAAATAAAAATTAAATGATAAAAAACCTTTATTTATTTTTATATTTTTAAACTTAGAAAATATAAAAAAAAATAAATTCATTATTTATTTCTTAAAGAAGGAAACAAAATAACATCTTTAATTGAATCTTGCTCAGAAAATAACATAATTAATCTATCAATTCCAATGCCTATACCACCAGTAGGCGGCATGCCAAATTCCATAGCTTCAACAAATTCTTCATCCATTGCATGTGCCTCTTCGTCTCCTGTTTCTTTTAGCTTAAGCTGATCTTCAAAACGTTGCCTTTGATCTAAAGGGTCATTTAATTCAGAAAAAGCATTAGCAAATTCCATTCCTGCAATAAATAATTCAAATCTTTCTACCAACAAATCATTATCTCTATGAACTTTAGCTAATGGTGAAATTGATTTAGGGTAATCAAAAACAAATGTTGGCTGAATTAATTTTGGTTCAATCAAATTAGAAAACAATTTATCAAACAATTGTCCAAAATTCATTTTTTTATCAACTTCAATTTTATATTTTTTACATAAATTATAAAGTTCATTTACAGACATATTAATAACATCACAACCTAATTCATTATTTAATAATTCACTCATTGAAATTTTAGTGAATTTTTTACTTAAATCAATTGAATGTCCCATAAATGAAATTATTTTTTTATCATTTTTTTTATTTATATCCTGAATTAATTCCTCACATAAAATCATCATTCCTTCCATATCTGAATATGCTTCATATAACTCTAGCATTGTAAATTCAGGATTATGAGTTCTATCGATTCCCTCGTTTCTAAAATTTCGTCCTATCTCATATATTTTTTCAAATCCGCCTATTAATAAACGTTTAAGATGTAATTCTTCTGCGATCCTCAGATAAAAATTTTGATCTAAAGTATTATGATGTGTAATAAAAGGTCTTGCAGCTGCTCCACCATGAATATTTTGTAATATTGGAGTTTCTACTTCCATAAAACCTTTTTGATTCAAAATCTTTCTTATTTCAAATAAAATGTTGGATCTTAATTTAAATACATTTCTACTATTCTGATTTACAATTAAATCTAAATGTCTATTTCTATATTTATTTTCTTTATCATCAAAAGCAAAAAACATATGATCATCTTTTTCTTTAATATTAGGTAATGGACGTATGCTTTTTGATAAAAGATTTAATGAAGATAGTTTTAAAGATAATTGATTAGTTTTTGTTCTAAACAAATTACCTGAAACCCCTATTATATCTCCAATATCAAGTTTTTTTACAACTTTTTCATACTGTTCTAAACCAATTAAATCATTTTTAACATATAATTGAATTTTTGAATCTTGATCTTGGATATTCATAAATGATGCTTTACCCATATTTCTTAAAGAAACAATTCTACCTGCAGTTGAAACAAGTTTTCCATCCAAACTATCTTCATTGTTTAGTATATATGAAATATCATATTCTTTATCAAATTTATAGGGAAAAGGATTTAAACCATCCTTGATTAATTCATTTACTTTCTTAATTCTATAATCAATAATCTGTTTTAAACTTTTTTGTGCATCTTTATCCAAATTAATCTCCAATACTTTTTAATAAATAATGTTTAATAAAATCATTTATTTCACCATCCATAACACTACCAACATTACTTGTTTCATATTTAGTTCTATGATCTTTTATAAGATTATATGGATGAAATATATAGGAACGAATTTGACTCCCCCAAGAAATATCTTTTTTAGAATCATTTTTATCATTCATATTTTTATTAATTTCATCTAATTTTAATTGATATAATTTACTCTTTAATAATTTTAATGCAGTATTTTTATTTTTTAATTGACTTCTCTGATTTTGACATTGAACAGTAATACCAGTTTTAATATGGGTTATTCTAACTGCAGAATCTGTTTTATTTACATGTTGTCCACCAGCTCCACTTGCTCTATATGTATCAACTCTTATTTCACTATCATTAATTGTAATTTCAATATCATTATCAATTATTGGATATACAAATACTGATGCGAATGAAGTATGACGTCTTGAATTACTATCAAATGGAGAAAGTCTCACAAGTCTATGCACACCCATTTCACACTTTAAAAATCCATATGCATATTCACCTTTAACTTCAACTACAACATCTTTGATTCCAGCATCATCTCCAGGTTGATGCTCAATAATTTTAGATGAAAAATTATTATTAGAAATCCATTTAGAATACATTCGAAACAACATACTAGCCCAATCTTGAGATTCTACTCCTCCTGCTCCAGGATGTATTTGAATAATTGCATCTCTATAATCATCCTTTTTGTTTAAGGTTTCCTTAACTTCTAATTGATCTAAAAGTTTTGAAAATTCATTTATTATTGCGATTGATTCTAGCTCTAAATCTTGATTGATTTGTGAAAGCTCTAAACATAAATTTAAATCTTCATATTTTGAATAAATCATTTTATAAAAATTTAAATCATATTCAAGTCTTGATATGTTCTTTAAAATATCAGAAGCATTATTTTTATCATTCCAAAAACCCTCTTCTAATGTTTTATCTTTTAATTTTTTTATTTTGGACTTTATAATTTCTAAATCTAAATATTTATTAATTTGAGAATATCTATATTTTAAACTATCATACAACTCTTTAAACTCTAAAAATTCCATAATTATTTACTCAACAATCTATCAATTATAGAAAATGTTTCAATTGATTTTGATATGTCATGAACTCTTATTATATCTGCTCCATTATTAATTGCTATTGAAGCTACTGCTAATGAACTTTCTAATCTTTCTGATGGAGAATTTGAATTATGTGTTAAAAATGATTTCCTTGAAATACCTACTAAAATAGGAATGTTAAATGATTTAAATTTATATAATTTTCTGATAATTTCATCATTATGATGCAGTTTTTTGCCAAATCCTATACCCGGATCTATTATAATCTGCTTTTCATTTATACCTTGATTAATAGCATCATTAATTCTAGAATCAAAAAACGACATCAAATCATCAATAATATTAGAGTAACTCGGTGATTTTTGCATATTTTCTGGATTGCCTTGCATATGCATTAATATAATTGGAACATTGGCATCAGATGCTATTTCTAACATTTCTTTATCCTTACCTCCAGTAATATCATTAATCATGTTAAATCCATTTTTAATAGCATAATTTGCTACTTTAGGTTTATATGTATCAATTGAATAATATTGCGGTTTATGCTTAAGTAAACCAATTATTTTAGAAATCCTATCTATCTCTATATCTTGATTAATTTTTTTTGCACCAGGCCTAGATGATTCTGCCCCTATATCTATAATATCACATTTATTCATTTTATTAAATCTTTTACTTAAATCTGAATAATTATAATATTTATTTCCATCATAAAACGAATCAGGAGTTATGTTTAATATACCCATAACTAAAGTTCTTGAATGTTTATTCAAAAAATCTTGAAAGTACATAACTATAAAAAAATTTTGTCAGTTTTTAGTTGTAGAGGATGTTCTACGTTTACGTTTTTTAAAAGAGTCCTTATCTTTAAAAGGCTCCTCATCAGAAGATGTTAAAGATTCTCCTTTAAGCACTTTTGATAATTGATCAGAATCTATTGTTTCATAATCTAGCAAAGCTTGAGCTAAGCTATGTAGTTCTTTTTCTTTTTCTTGCAATAAATTATCAGCATTTTTTTCAGCATTAAATACAAATTTTTTAATTTCCTGATCAATTAATCTACTTATTTCTTCACCGTGATTTTTAGGCCGTGATATTTCTCTACCTAAAAACATTTCGTCATCATTTTTTCCAAATGTTACTGGACCAATTTCTTCACTCATACCCCATTCACAAATCATTTTTCGAGCAATGTTTGTAGCAACTTCAATATCATTACCTGCTCCTGAACTTGTATCTTTAAATATTAACTTTTCTGCTGATCTTCCACCCATCAATACATCAAGTTTTGCTAATAAATAAGCTTTAGAATAGTTGTGCATATCATGCTCAGGAAGCTGAGCTGTAATACCTAGAGCCATCCCCCTAGGAATAATTGTTACCTTATGAACTGGATCTGTATTTTTAGTGTAATGAGCAACTAAAGCATGTCCAGCCTCATGATATGCAGTTATTTTCTTTTCATGGTCTGTTAAAACCATACTTTTTCTTTCAACTCCCATCATAACTTTATCTTTTGCATCTTCAAAATCTATCATAGATACAACTTTTTTATTTTTTCTAGCAGCAAACAAAGCTGCTTCATTAACTAAATTTTCTAAATCAGCTCCGACTAAGCCAGGACACCCTCTAGCTATCTTGTTTAAATCAATATCTTTATCAAGAGGTATATTTTTTGTATGTATTTTCAAAATAGCTTCACGACCCTCTAAAGTAGGAGAATCAACAACTATCTGTCTATCAAAACGACCAGGTCTTAATAAAGCCTTATCTAAAACATCCGGTCTATTTGTAGCAGCAAGTAAAATAACATGATCTCTAACATCAAAACCATCCATTTCAACAAGAATTTGGTTTAATGTTTGTTCTCTTTCATCATGACCACCTCCTAAACCTGCACCTCTGTGACGACCAACAGCATCAATTTCATCAACAAATATAATACTAGGGGCAAACTTCTTAGCTTGAGCAAATAAATCTCGAACTCGACTGGCACCAACTCCAACAAACATTTCAACAAACTCAGCTCCACTAATTGTAAAAAATGGAACTTTTGCTTCACCTGAAACAGCTCTGGCTAAAAGAGTTTTTCCAGTTCCTGGAGATCCTAAAAGTAAAGCTCCTCTTGGAATTTTGGCACCAATAGATAAATATTTCTTAGGACTCTTTAAAAATTCTACTATTTCTTGCAATTCAATTTTAGCTTCTTCGCAACCAGCAACATCATCAAAGGAAGTTTTTGATTTTTCAGGACTAATCATTTTGGCTCTACTTTTAACAAAATTAAATATTCCGCCTTGGCCTCCGCCTCCTTGCATTCTTCTCATCATGAAAAACCAGAATAAAATAATAATAACCCAAGGGGCTAAATTAAAAATTATATCTATCAACCCTAACCCTTCTTTGGGTTTAATTTCGATATTACTTACACCATATTTAATCCATTCATCTTTTTCAGATTTATCTAATCCTGTCCAAAATTTATTAATTCCTGTCTCATCACCCTTCAACCAGAAAGTGATTTTATCATTTTGTCCATATTCTATATAATGTATTTCTCCATCCAGTAAGTATTGCCTATATTGGTTGTAATTAACTTCTTTGCTCGATAATGAATTAGGTATTAATTGAACAAAATAATAAGAAGCTATGATAACCATTACCCATATCATTAAATTATTACCTAATTTGAATTTAATTTTTTTATTCTTTTTATTTTTCATAGACCCCTAATTTATTACAAATTTATGATAAAGCATATATATCATTTAAACCTCTAAATTTTAAATGATAATCCATACCATATCCAATTGTGAACAAATCTTGAATTTCAAATGCATACCAATCAATTTTGATATCAAATTTATATTTTTCCTTTTTATAAAGTAAAGAAAAAACTTTAATTTCTTGTGCACCTATTTTTAATAATTTTTTATAAATAAAATTTAATGTAGTGCCTGAATCTACAATATCTTCTATTATTAACACTTTTTTGCCTTTAAGGTTAGTACTAATATCCTGAATTATATCAACCTTCCCAGAAGTTTCTGTACCTCCTTTATATGAAGAAAGCTCAATATAATCTACAATATGATTTGTTTTTAATTTTATTAATAAATCATTAAGAACCATAACTGATCCATTTAATACACAAAGAATAACTATTTGCTCATCACCATAATAATTATTAATAGATTTTGATATGTCTGTAATTTTTTTTTCTATATCTTCTTTAGATATTATTTTTTTAAATATTTTTTTATTATAGATAATCATAAAGTTAAATTCCATTTTAATATAATATATTCATTAACATTATCTTCCTTAACTGATATATTATAAGAAAATAATGTAGGAATCCATATTATATTATCTAGATACTTCACTAAAGGATAGTGCTTTTTATGAAAAAAAGATAATTTATTATTAATAAAAATATCACTGACTTTAAAAGTTTTCTTTTTAGAAGTCAAACATTTATCACCATGTTCCCAATAATCTACCTTTAATTTCTTATGAATAGATAATGGCAAACAAATGCCTTCTGATCTATTAAACTTAATGAAATTTTTAGTTTTAGAAATACTAATTGTTCCTAATCTAAAAAAATGATTTCCCATATTCGCTAATGAATTACTTGACAGCAATTCATGTTTTTTATATATATATAACTTTTCTTTTGTTTTAGAAATATAAAACATTTTATCTAAAATAAAACAACTACCTAACTTATTTCCATTAATAAAATCATATAAATTTTTCCAATAAACAGATGATAAGTTTTTATCAAAATTAAATTGTTCTCTTAAAATTTTTTTTAAAAATAAAATAATAAAATCATAATCATTATCAGTTAATGCTATTTTATCTAAAACAC
>CEUN01014335.1_pt1 | contig 25531 bp, 25 predicted proteins | sample 361501 | NCBI WGS metagenome assembly CEUN01 (sample SAMEA2622801, study PRJEB7988) | marine metagenome | biome: marine biome (ENVO:00000447); feature: marine epipelagic mixed layer (ENVO:xxxxxxxxx); material: "saline water (ENVO:00002010), including plankton (ENVO:xxxxxxxx)" | depth 120 m | reverse complement strand
AATGAGTTCGTAGTCCATAAAATACCCTCTATTATATTTTACAGTTATTTTTTATAAAAAAGTTAATTATTTTTATGTTTTTTTATGTAATATGTAAGTATGAAGATTTATTGTCCACAATGCGGTAGTCCGACGGCTTATGCTGGTGCTAAACCAAAATTTTGCTCGTCGTGCGGAAATGCTTTGTCAGCCCTAGCTAAAAAGGAAAAGGAAGAACAAAAGAACTATGAAATTCACGAAGATATAGACGTTGAAGAAAACCCTTCTGAAAGTTTAAATCTAGACAACATGAATGCATTACAAGTTGAAATAAACTATCAACAAAACAACAAGGTTACTTTTGGACAACTAATGAAAGATTCAGCGGATGCTGAATTAGACGGGGATATTAATTTCACCGAAAAACAAAGCGTTCCCCAGCGAAGTCCGGATCAAATAATGCAAGATTTCCAAAAAGAGGCTGGCACGCTTAGAAATAAGAATGGCTAGGAAAAAAATAACATTTGAAGAATCTATACATTTAATCGACGCAGAATTACAAAAAAGAAAAAATAGGTGGAACCTAACAAGCCTATCTTGGATGGATTACGATGACGTCTGTCAAATTATAAGAATTCACATTTATAAAAAGTGGGATCTATACGATCAATCTAAACCATTAGCCCCTTGGTTGAATAGAATCATATCGAATCAAATAAAAAATATAATAAGAAACAATTATGGTAATTATGCCAGACCCTGTTTAAAGTGTTCTGCCGCAGATGGAGAAGATGGATGTGAAATTTATGGAAAACAATGCAACGATTGTCCATTATATGAACACTGGTTTAAAAATAAAAAAAGAGCACATGATACAAAATTACCAGTTTCATTAGAAAATCATCCACAAGAAATATACAACAAACCTTCAGACTCTTTCGATATAGAACTAGAATCAATTAACTTGCATAAAAATATGAAAAAAATTTTAAAACCTATAGAGTGGAGAGTATATGACCTTTTATACATACAAAATAAAACAGAAAATGAAGTTGCAAAAGCAATGGGATATGTGACTTCAGAAAAAAATAGACAGCCGGGCTACAAACAAATAAAAAATATTAAAAAATCAATACTTAAAAAAGCAAAAGAACTTATTTCAGGAGAATGAAACTTAACGACGAAAATCAACAAAAAATTCTAGACGCATGGAATTCAAGCAAAGATGAACCGCCATCTTTAATGGAATTAACAGAACTATGCTTTGGAGAAGGTTTTGATGGAAGAAGCAAAGAGGGGAGGGCTGTAAAAGACTTTTTAGCTACTAGACAACTGAGGGCAAGAGCTTCTGATGAATATCAAGCCAAGGGGCTTTTAAATTTAACTAAAGATCAAGAAGAATTTATAGATAACAATTTAAGCAGCATGAAGGCTGTAGAAATAGCTAAAGTGATGTATAGAAACGAACAGCTAACAAATCTCAGCCAAGAGACCAGAACTGTCGCAGAATACATCAAAAACAACTCTGAGGGTATGCAACCCTATGAAAGACCAGAAAACGTCCCTACGGACGAATACAAGCCACCAAAGACTATTCCTGTAATCATGGCGAGAGTCAATAAATACGTTTTAAATGGAATAGATAAAGAAAAACTGTCACCCAAAATTAAAAAAGATCTAAAATCTTTAATTGGTTATTTACATACATTTAGATTTAATCACCAAATCAATAGTTTGGCAGCTACAACAGATAGAGAGTTATTTGAAAGTAGTTTTATTAGATATACTTTTGACAAGGGTGATTTAACACAAGAAGAAGTAGATCAATATATAGTATTAGCCACAGAGGTGGTTATCGCAGGAAACATTCAAGCAAGAATAGAACACCTACAAGGACTACTAGATGATTCTGCTGACGATACAGAAGGTAGAAGAATTGCAATGAGTTTAGTAGAAGCAATTAGCTCCAGACAAACTGAATATAATCAATCAGTAAACAGGCAACAAAAATTACTTAACGACCTTAAAGTTAAAAGAAGCGATAGAATAAAACAAATGTCAGAAGCTTCAGCAAGTGTTGTTAACTTGGTAGAAATGTGGAAGGAAGAAGAGTCAAGAAAACAAATGATTCAATTGGCAGAATTAAGAAAAGAAGCTCTTTCCGAAGAGATCAACAAGCTGTCAGACATGGACGAAATTAAATCTAGAATTATGGGGATCAGCGAAGACGAGGTTTTAAATGGTTAAATGCGCCGAATGCGGACAAGAGTTTGAAACAGACAAGCAACTTCACGCTCATCTGAAGAAACACTCTTTGAGGGTGGTGGAATATTATCAAAAACACTTTCCAAGGTATGATCTGTATGATAAAAAAATGATTCGATTTAAAAATAAAGATCAATATTTTAGAGACGATTTTAATACAATAACAAATCTCAAAAAGTGGCTTAAAGATAAACCTCTAGAAGAATCTAAAGCTTATTGTCAAAATATATTAACCAAAAGAAAACATACCAAAGAAATAGAATATTCTCCTACTCAAGTGGAATTAAGAACTATACTAAGTCCACCCATTCAATATTATAATGATATATTTTTTGATTATTATGGCCTTTGCGAAAAGATAGGTTTTAAAAATAAATATCAAAATCCAACTAATATTATAGACGGAAAAGAATACAATAAAGAAGATTATAAAATACTAATAGATACAAGAGAACAAAAGCCCTTAAAATTTAAAAGAGAAACAATTTCTCAAAAGCTAGATTATGGAGATTACGCTTTTAGTCATCCAGAACATTCTTGTGATTGTCATATAGAAAGAAAATCTCTTTCTGATTTTATTAGTACCATAAGTGGTGGTTACGATAGATTTATAAACGAAATAGAAAGAGCAAAAGAAAATGATGCATATCTAGTAGTTTTAGTAGAAGAAACTTTAACCAATGCTTTAAGCTTTCAATATCTTCCTCATATATCAAAAAAGATAAGAGCTACCCCGGAATTTATATTTCATAGGGTTAGAGATTTAATTCAAAAGTATCCCAATGTTCAATTCCTTTTTGTAGACGGAAGAAAAGAGTCTTCTAGAATAGTAGAACTTATTTTTACTTGTGGCTGCGCTTATAAAAAAATAGACTTACAATTAGCCTACGATACAAAGGTATTATAATGTGGTATTGTCCAGACAAATATAAAAAAGAAACACCCAATATAAATCAAGACTTAATGAAGCTTGAAGGATTTTTGCACGATAAAGAAGCAAAGATATCTTTAGCTAAATTTTTAAGATATAATTTAGCTTTTACTACAGAATTAATTTCTGGTATTAAATTAGCACCATTTCAAGAGGTCACGCTTAAAGGTTTTTTTAATAGAAACTTTTCGATGTGTGTTTGGGGTCGTGGCTGTGGTAAATCATTTATAGCTGCAGTTTATTGTTTCTTACAATGTATTTTTGTTCCAAAAACAAAGATTCTAATAGCTGGCCCGACTTTTAGAACGGCTAGGTTTATTTTTGAGAATTTAGAAAAGTTTGTAGACTCAAAGGGCGCAGAATTACTAAAACAATGTTTTGGAGCAAAGTCAAAAAGAAACGATCAGTTTAAATGGGATATAAATGGAGGCACAATTACAGCTATTCCATTAAGTGGAGAAAAAATTCGTGGTTTCCGTGCAAACGTTCTAGTGCTTGACGAGTACCTTCTTCTTCCAGAAGAAACAATTAAAACAGTTTTAATGCCGTTCTTGGTAGCACCACAAGATATGGCTGATAGAATTAAAATTAGAGAGATGGAAGACAAGCTAATTAAAAAAGGAGCCATGAAAGAAAATGAAAGAATGGAGTTTAAAAACAATTCTAAAATGATCGCGCTTTCTTCTGCTAGTTATACATTTGAAAATTTATATAAAACATATCAAGAATGGACGGGTAAAATTTATTCTAAAGAAGAGCTTGATGCAGATTACTTTATATCTCAAATGGGATATCAAGCTTTACCAGACGAAATGATCGACACTACAATTATTGAAGAGGCTCAGAATGGCGGGCAAAGTCATTCAAGTTTTCAGCGAGAGTATTGCGCTCAATTCACGGATGGCAGCGATAGTTACTTTAGCGCAAAAAAAATGCACGAATGCACCATACCTGACGGAGAAACACCCACAACAAGGATTCGGGGCAAATCAGATTCAAAATATATACTTGGAATTGACCCGTCTTTTTCAAATAGTCCTACCTCTGATTATTTTGCAATGTCGATGTTGGAGTTAGATGACGAAACCAAATCTGGAACCTTAGTACATAGTTACGCTGTAGCCGGAGGAGATTTAAAAAATCATATAAGGTATTTACATTATCTAGTTAAAAACTTTAATTTAGAAATGATTATTATTGATAATGCTGGATATCAATTTATTGACGGAGCAGTAGAATCAAAAGACTTCAAACAAACAAGCACTAAGCTGGAGTTTCTAGATTTTGACAGTAATAAAGAAGGAGAGGATTATAATAAACAATTAAAAATATTAAAAAATTCTTTAAATAAAGAATCTGGAAAAATTGTATTTAAACAAAACTTTACTAGCGATTTCATTCGTAGAGCTAATGAACATCTACAAAGTTGTATAGATCATAAAAAAATATGGTTTGGTTCTAGAATAACTGCTAATGGGGCAGAATTTGATAAAGCTTCAAATACTCATGTAAATCTAAAACAAGTTGGAGAGAATTCAATATTAGACTTGATTGAACACCAAGATGAAATGATATACCAAACCAAGAAACAATGCACTCTAGTTGAGGTTAAGAGTACCGCAAAAGGAACCCAGACATTTGACCTTCCACAGCATTTAAAACGCTCCACAAGCGCAAATAAGGCCAGAAAAGATAATTATACAACTTTAATGTTGGCAAACTGGGCAACTAAGGTATATTATGATATGCAAAATGTGCAAGTTGAAAATATAAATGCGACATTTGAGCCTAAAATCTTTAGATAAGGTGTAATATAGATCATAAAATGAAGAAACAATTTACAAAACCGGCTAAACAGGCTAAAAATTTAAAACCTAAGAAAGAATCTGCGGCAAGCGAGGAGCAAAAACCAGCAAAAACTACAACCCGTAGAAAAAAGGTAAACGCCTTAGATGACATTACGCCAATATCTGCCTCTTTAAACGAGTCTTTTGGTGCTGACATGTCACGAAGAAACAAGGCTGGTTCCATAGAAAGAACAAACAGATTTGCTAATATTGATGATGGATTAATTCCATTCAAGCATAGTGGAACTTATCAAAAACAAACAAACATACAAATAAAGGACGCCGTAGTTCTTTGTCAAAAAGCATATTATAATTATGCGATGTTTAGAAATGTCATTGATTTAATGACGGAATTTTCTTCAAGCAATATCTATTTCAAAGGCGGAAGTAAAAAATCTAGACAATTTTTAGAAGCTTATTTTAAGAAAATAAATCTTTGGGGTTTTCAAGAAAAATTTTTCAGAGAGTATTATAGATCTGGCAATGTTTTTGTTTACAGATTTGATGCAAAATTACAAAATAAAGATTTGCAAAAAATAACAAAGACTTTTGGTTCTTTAGCTTCATTATCAGATAATTCAAATATACCAATTAGGTATATGATATTAAATCCTGCAGATATTACAATGCACGGAAACATTTCTTTTAGTAACGGAACTTATTTTAAAGTTGTCACAGATTACGAATTACAAAGACTTAAAGATCCACAAACAGAAGAGGACGAGCAGGTTTATGAGAATTTACCACAAGAAACAAAAGATAAACTAAAAAATAATCAAGTAAATAGTTTAAGCTTGCCCTTATCACCAGATAAGGTATCCGCGGTTTTTTATAAAAAACAAGATTATGAACCTTTTGCTATACCCATGGGATATCCAGTACTAGAAGACATTAACTGGAAAGCAGAAATGAAAAAAATGGATATGGCAATCACAAGAACAATGCAACAAGCAATACTTCTTGTCACAATGGGAGCAGAGCCAGATAAGGGTGGAATCAATCAAAAAAATCTGACCGCCATGCAAAAGATTTTCGATAACGAATCAGTTGGAAGAGTTCTTATTGCCGACTATACAACAAAAGCTCAATTTGTTATTCCCGATATTGCTAATCTTCTTGATCCTAAAAAATATGCAGTTGTTAATGAGGATATAAAACAAGGATTAAATCATATACTTGTTGGTGATGAGAAATTTGCCAATTCAAACATTAAAGTTAAAGTCTTCATTGAAAGATTAAGACAGGCTAGAGAAGCATTTATAAACGAGTTCTTAATGCATGAAGTAAAAAGAATTTGTAAAGATTTAGGATTTAAAAATTATCCCACCCCCGTCTTTGAAGACATAGATATTAAAGATGCAGACACTTATACAAAGGTATATACCCGAATGGTTGAACTGGGCATTTTAACTCCAGAAGAAGCTCTAAAAGCTATAGAAACCGGAAAACTGCCGGAGGCTCCCGAATCTGTTGAATCTCAAGAAAAATTCAAACAATATAGAGATCAGGGCTTATACGAACCTTTAATTGGAGGTGGAGCAGGGAAAGAGGATACGCCTAAAGAAAATGGAAGACCGGCTGGATCTGGAACGCCACAAACAACTAAAAATGTAAAACCCGTGGGTACAGGACAGGGTTATGCTTTTGTTTTAGAAGCTATTAAGAAGAACATGGTTCTTGCTCAAAAATTAGAGTCAGAAGTTTGTGCAAATTTAAGAAAACTTCACGCAGTTAAAAGAATGAGCAAAAAACAAAAAGCTGTTGCATCAGATATTTGTGAAATTATTATGGCTAATGAATTGCCGCAAAATTGGATTTCAGTAGCTAAAGAATACTGCGAAGAACCAAAAGATAAAAATTCAGACAGAGTAAATCAAATTCAAAAACTTGCATACGATCATCAAGTAGATAATTATGTAGCAACAATATTATTTGCAAGCAAAAAGGAAAATTAATCATGGAAGAAGAACAAGATAATTCAAACGAAGTAGTAAAGGGTTTTTATGGAGATCCAGTTGACGTAAGTATGCCAAACATACCGATCCCCGTACCCCCAGAACCAAAAGAAGAAAAAAATAAAGATGAGTGCGATGTATCTTTTAAATTTGCTTTTGTTGGCGCTGGGCAAGGAGGTTCTAGAATTGCAGAATCATTTTACAAATTAGGATACAGAAAATTATCCGCAATTAACACGGCACAACAAGACTTAAACACAATTAAACTTATTGATAATAAACTTTGTATAGGAGAAGGTGGTGCTGGGAAAAATCCAGAAGTTGCCGCTCAATCTTATGCAAAAAACAAAGAAGACGTATTAGATTTTTTGCGCTTTTCTTTTGGAGAAGATTACGATAGAATTTTTGTTTGTGCTGGTGCAGGAGGAGGAACAGGAGCAGGTTCTGTTGTACCCTTGGTTCATACGGTAAAAGAATTAAATGGAATAGTCAATGCTCCAACACAAAAAGTTGGAGTTATACTTGCTTTACCAAAAGTTTCAGAAGGCAAAAAGGTAAATGCTAATGCACATAACACATTAAAAGAAGCTTATAAATTAGCCGAAGAGGGATTGATATCTCCATTAATTATTTTAGACAACGAAAAAATAAATAAACTATATCCAAATTTAGCCGTGGCCCCTTTCTGGGAAACAGCTAATAGCAATATAGCTGGTTTATTTCATTTATTTAATTTAGTTTCTGCAAAAGATAGTTCTTATTCTTCTTTTGATCCGAATGATTATAAAACAATCTTAGATTCAGGGCTAATAGTTTTTGGAGCCGCTCCGATAACAGATTGGAAAAATCCAATGAATATAACTAAGGCTGTTAGAGATAATGTTGCCGGAAATGTTCTTTCTGGAGGCGTAGATCTTAAAACGGGAAATATGGCTGGAGTAGTTATGATTGGAGGTCACAATGTTTTAGAAAATGCTCCACAAGAAAATATAGATTTAGCTTTTGAGCAATTTTCTAGAATCTTGGGGAGAGGAAGTACTGTTCATAGAGGAATTTATAGTGGAGATCAAGACAGTCTTACCGTCTATACAGTTATTGGCGGATTAGGAAAACCAGAAGAAAAATTAAAAGAACTAAGAAAACTGGGAGATTTAGATTAAATATTTGACATTTAATAGGATATAACTTATAATACAAATATAGGAGAATTATTATGGCAGTTAAAAATAATAAAGAAATTAAACCGGGTTGGAAAACTACGGAATTTTGGCTTACAACTCTTACGGTTTTGGCATCTCTGCTTTGGGGCGCTGATGTTGTAGACCCAGATTCTACTGGTACAGCTAACAAAGTTTTTGGTTTTGTGGTTGCAGCCCTTGGAGCAGTTGGATATACGGTGTCTAGAGGTTTAGCCAAGAAGGATAGCTGATGCAATGGTTAGTGGCCTTAGTTAAGGCCCTCTTAGAGTGGGCTACAGCCGAAATTAAGAAGGACACTAAAGCTAGTGACGCTGATTCTACGCCTCAATCGTTAAAGGATAGATGGCGAAGAAAAATAGAAGAACAAGAAAAAAAAGTCAAAAAAGATGAAATTAAAGACGATTCTAATAGCGGCGACTAGTTTATTTTTGGCGGTTGGTTGTGGTAGTACAAGGGTGGTTTTCGTTGATACTCAGTCTAATTTAGTTAGACTCGGTCCCAACGTAGAAGGAAAAATCTACGTCCTCAAGAATGGGGAGTGGATTCTTTCTAAAAACAAGGTAAAGCTTCCGGAGGGCTGGTACGCCGGTGGCTTACCGACTGAGGACTAGACTTCCCCACTGGTTCTCTTGTTTTACGCATGGGTGTAATTTTATTTGCATCCATGCGTTTTTTTATTTTTTTTTAAAAAAAACCTTGATGTAGAGGAGATGAAACCATGGAAGAAGAAAACGATAAAAGAACTCAAGAGGAAATTTCGGCAGATATTAAATTAAAAGAAGCAGAAATTGCTTTTAAAATTGCTGAAACTGAAAAAATTCAAGCCGAAGCGTCAAAAGCCATATATGAAGCCCACGAGGCTGAACTTCTATGGAAGGAATCTAAAATGGTTCATGATAGAAGAATGGCTGATGATGAAAACAATCATCTTTATAGATTTGATGGAGATGTTTCAAAGACTTCCGTCCTTAGATGTATGAGAAAGTTAACTGAATGGTCTAGGCTGTCCCCGAAATGTGATATGGAAATTGTTTTTTCATCTCCCGGCGGTAGCATTATAGACGGTTTTGAATTGTTTGATTTTATTCAAGAACTAAGATCAAGAGGACATAAAATTACAACAGGCTCTCTTGGGATGGCTGCTTCTATGGCAGGAATTCTTTTAATGGCTGGAGATATAAGATGGATTGGTCATCAATGCTGGATGATGATTCATAGGGCTGCGTTTGGAGCAATTGGAAAAACTTACGAAGTTGAAGATGAAGTTAGATTGGTAAAAAGAATTGAAGAACGCTGTTTGGATATTTTTGTCGCAAGATCCAAATTAACCAAACAAAAAATTAAAAGAAATTGGGACAGGAAAGATTGGTGGATCGACGCGGATGAATGTTTGGAGTTAGGGTTAGTGGATGAAATCAGAGGCATTATGCCAGAAAGTAAAAAATGAAAAATTGGATTATAAATCATGTAGCACACATGGCTTGTGTTGTTTTAACTTCAACAATATTTGTAGTTTATTTAATTGTTCAAGACATTAAACATACTTCTGAAAAATTAATACTACAAAAAGAATATATAGAACTATTAGACACCAATCACAAACAAAGCGAACAAAATTTGCGTTGTATAGAGATGATTAGAGAAAGAGACGCAGCATTAAAAGAAGTAATAGAAAGATATAACCTTTTATTAAGACAACTTAACGGAACTGCGAAATGGGCAACGAATAATGAAAAAGAAAATACTATTGCCACTAGAGGAGAAAAATTCTAAATGGTGGATAGGGTCAAAAGAGGAGGAAATTACTTGGTATACAAAAAAGGGAGATGATATTTATTTGATTCCCGGATCTGAGTTTCCAGAAGTAAAGATTGACTCTAAAACAAAAAAAAGACAAAAAATTCGCTCCAATAAAACTGAATTAAAACTCATGCTTTTCATTGCAATTGGGTCATTCATTGGTGTGGCTTTAGCCATGTTAATATTTTATCTAATATCATGAAAAAGTTAATTTTTATTATTTCAATACTTTTATTGAATCCGGGTTGCGCACTTTTTCATTTAGACAAACTTGAAAACATGCATCAAAAATCCTGTGGGCCAACAGCAATAAGAGACGCTTTAAGCCAAATTCACAAAGGAATAAAATGGAAAAAAAGTCCGTTTGACAGAAATCAAATTTCAAAAGAAATAAGAAACACGGGAGATGTTCGAAGAATATTTTTAGGAAGCTTTAATCACAACGCTTTTGAAATAACTTGGCCTAGTGAAATAGAAAGCTACCTCAATAAACATAATTTAAATTTTAAAAAAATAAATAAAATACAAGGAATTAAAGACTTAAATAAAACTGTAATATTTCTTGTAAAAGGGTCTACTTTAAAAGGCGAGTGGCACTGGATTACTTTTCCTACTTATTCTTTAGAATATATACAAAAAGTATTTGGAGATAAAACAGAAATAGTATTGGGATATATAATAGATGAGACCTAAAGATTTATTGTGCTATAATGGATTATTTGTCGAAATCGAACGAAAAGACGATTTCTGGGGCAACGACGTCGTGTATATATATGATGGGCTCAGTGATGCCTCAGAAGACGAAATAAACGCCATTAAAGACTATTTATACAACGAAGGTTTTACTCAAGACAGAAGAACTAGATGTGAAGTTTTAAGGAGCGAAAATTTCGATTAATTTTAAAAAGAAATAAAAAATCCTTAATATTTCATATAGATGAAGTTCGATTTACACAATTTACCTTTTCTTGCTGGTGGACATGATTGGCTTTTGCCTGCAGAAGCAGCCGCCGCTTCAGGACTTTGTCCGGGTCTTTATTTTGTTAAACGTCTACCTGAAGATTCAAGTACTACTGTTATAGATCCAACTCAAGGATATAACCCTCAAAATCCCGGTCCAGTAACACCTCCTAATACAGAATCTAAAAAATATAATAATAAAAATTTTATAGAATGGATTGTATCACAACCAAATCCATGTAAATACATAGAACCTTGTTGTATTCCAGTTTCTCAACAAAAAAGATATCCAGACCAAGATTGTTGTGATGGGTCAGAAGTGGTTGACTATTCTGCTCCAGCTACTGGATCTGTTCTTCTTCAAAATTTTTTAAATCAAACATTTAGATGTTTAAATACGTGTGAAGGTAATTTTAATGCCGATAGATGGAGCGAAAATCAATTTCAAGAATATTGTGCGTCAAGTCCTAATCTATTTGTAAAATCTTATTTAAATACAATTTTTGAAGAACCATGTCATGACGTTCATACTCAAAATGTTCAAGGTGATATTACTTGGGGGGTTTCGGTACAGAACGCTTCGTACGATGGAAAAGATGGAGTAGTAGATTCTAAAATTTTAAAAAGTCCAGATCACTGGAATTATGTTTATCAAAACCCAAAAGGTTTATGTTTGCCTTTTAGAACTTGGGAGGTCACACAAAGAGAAAAAGAATCCGCTTTAAAAAAATACGGAAATTGGACTCCTCCATGTTTAAAATGCTTAAGCCCTGCAGGAACTAATGTTAGAAATTGCAGTTGGTGCCAAGAACCAGCTTTTACTAATTGGTTGGGTCGAAACATTAACAACTATGGAGTGGGTGGAATTGGTGGAAGATTTTTGTTTAAACCCAGATTCTGGGAAGACGCTTCGCTACTTGGATATTATGGGCCAAAAAGTAATCCTCCGCCTGTTGGTAATAAATACGATGAACAAGACCAGCATTTTGCATGTTTGAATCCAGAACAAACAAGGCATATATATTACGACGATTATCCTGACATAATGAGATGTTACGTGGATAGTATAAACGAGCAGAGACTACAAAGCTTTGGATATACAGCATCAGATGTTGCATTTGGACCAAGCGAAGTTCCTGTTCAAATAAATGGACAATGGATTTATACACAAAATGTTCCAGCCATGGTATTTAGAGGTCAAAGTCAATATGGTCCTGTGCAAACTAATGTAAGTTATGTTTGGAAAGGGTTACAAGACAGATTTTGGCGTGCATTTGAAGCAGGAACTCCAGTTCGTAATGTGAACTACAGTTGGGTTGATGCATATGAATGGGGATATTCTGAAATGTGTTCCCAATATGGATTTTTTAATTTGAATCACTTGTTTACGCCCGGTGTTTGTGGCGGTGGTGATTATGATGGAGGAGGAAATAGCCTAGGAAGAGCTCCAATAGGAGCATTTGCAGTAGCAGATTCTCTTAGGGTATATAATCGTTATCCCGATGATGCTCCAGATAAAAAATATACGTGTCGTTATCATCCAAGTTGGAGCGAGTGGCTTGAAGCTAGAGGAGCGCAACGTTTCGGTTTAGATCCCACAACGGTTGCAAAAGATGGTGTAGGGAATATAAATAGATTTTGCACCTTTGGTCCAGAAATGTCAACAGAATCAGATAATAGTGTTATCTTTGGTGGTTGGGCAGATATATGTAGATCCGAATGGGAAAAAGCAGAGACATTTAGAGATATATGGGGGTGTGAAGACAACCTTGGTAATCCAAGAGGATTGGGTTATTATTTTGACAATTGGGAATGCGTAGCTAATGTTTTAGAACCTTTTCCAGTTAATAAACAATCACCAACTCAAAGTGTTTTAACAAAATATCCCGTTAATTTATGTGGACCATGTAATGGATGGTCAGAAACAACGGTAAGTTTTTCAAAAGCTAAAGGATTATATTTTGTTCCTATGCCTCCAACGGGAATTCATTACGAAAATGGCTGCGCTTATTATACAGAAAATTTTGATAACTACAGATTAAGATATGAAACTAAAATACTTGAACTTTTTCCGATGCCAGAATTTCCAAGAAATACAAACACAAGAGAATGTGACGATCCATCATTTTTGGGAGACATTTTTAATGTAAAAAATTGGGCGTTAAGAGATGTTGAAACTAGAACAGAAGTAAAAATGATTTATTCCGGAAATTTATCGGATATAATTACCGATCACGGAACAGGAGTATTTTGGACAGGAATGAAAATAACCGATCAAGAAAATGCAAACGGTAGAGTTGGATTAAGTTGGAATTGTGAAATGCCAGATTTTTATGAAGTTAAAGACAAATGTAACATATTAGATAGTATACCTCAAGGCGCAGACTTTTATCAAATTACTAATTCTCCATGCGTAGAAGGTACAAACGGTGGGAAAGATACGATTTTACACAGGGGAAAAACTAGACTTGGACCATTTATTGCAGATTCAAAAATTGTAGTAGACTACTATAAAGGAAATGATTATGTTGCTCAATCAAACTTTATGTCTGTAAAAGACGAGTTTATGCTAATAATGACACCCCCCGTAAAGAAAACTTTTATACCTCATAGAGTGCAAAGTTTTCATGGTATGGGTCACGTATTTACTCATGTGTCAGCAAGAAGAAGAACCGTAATAAGTTCCAACCAAAGAGAACCGTACTGGTTTATGAAATTCATGGGAGAATATCATTGCGTTTATGATGAGTTATATAATGGAGCAAGAATAGCTGATTTATATTATCAATACGATGACAAGCAATGGGAATTTAATTATGGTTTATGTAACATTTTAACTGGACCATCAACCTAAAAAAACTTAATATATTACTGTAACATGCCTATAAGATCGCAAGTAAGTTGGCCAAATATCCACGGACATTATCATACAAATCATGTCCATATAAGATATAAAAAACACAGTGTTACTAATCTACCACCGCCGGAAGGCGACAATCCAAATCTAGATGTACCCCTAACAGATACCTATTGGACTTGGATATATAGCACGTTTGGAAAAGATTGGGACAATACTTCGCATTCTTCTCATGGCGGTGACAGCACAAGTTATTGGTTTCCTCAAGGTTGGTATATGCGAGCAGCCCCCGGGGGACTTTATTATACTCAACCAAGACTTGGTCCACCTCATAGTTACTGGCCATCAGATTGGCTTGTAGAAACAAATATAGAAGATGTAACCAAAATGGAAGGGTTTAAATTTACGCCCCATATTGAAGGAGGACGAGACAACGATGAAAGAATATGGGGGTTACCTAAAGGATGTAAAATAAATCTAGGTTGTCCAGAGTGGGCTCAAGGCGGCGAGCCTTGGATGAGTACAAGTAATATCAATGGTACCGTTCATACTCATTATTTTATTGGTCATGAAAATCCAAAAACTTTCTATGGATTGAACTGTACCTATCTAACTAGTGGAGACAACACCGTTGGAGATATTGTTACAAAAGGTCAAGCTCAAGGGAACCCAATTTTATCTCACACGGGAGCACAAGAGATAGCTGACGAATTAATAATCGATTGTTCTCCCGGAAGGGTAAATGAGACACTTCAACCTTTTGAAGATGAATGGCAACAAAAAGGTGTAGATAATTTATTTAACATGAAAGATTATGGCTCCGCTGGTCAAAATTCTTTTTATTTAAATTTAACTTTCTATCCAAGAGTTGATCCTCATGGTACTTATTCTGGAATTTATCAAAAAATAAATGACGAAGATCCAAACGGAGATTTTTTTGAATCTGACTTAGTAAATAAATACGTATTTAGACAAATAGACCAAAACGCAGGCACTTCAACACAATACGCTTGGATACCACAGCTTTCAAAAGTTACTGGATTTATAGGCGGCTATCTTTGGCACACAATCAAACAATTAAGTAATACAGGAATACATCCAAAAGATAGTTCAAATAATTTTCATATTAGACACTCTTACAGAGATATAGGATTAACTCACGATATAATTGACACAAGCGATTCTGAAGTCGGAAAAGATGGTATTGGAAGATTTTTTAATTTTACAGGAGAAGAAGCTAAAGTATGCTTAGAGCCCGGAGCAAATTTAACAACAAAAGAACAGCACGCGAGTGGACTAGTTTATACTGGTGGACTGTTGAATACAGCAGGGCATATACAATATACAGGTGGAATAAATTATAATTGGAATAGACAAGATTTTGCTTCAGGTAATTTCGCTAATTATTTAGATAATATTGTTAATTATGGAGCTCCAGAAGGAATGTTGGCCCCATCTACAGGAATAGTAAATCAAATAGCCAGACTCTTTGAGAGAAAAGAACCGTTAGATTTATATAGTGGCCAAGGAAACTGGAACATTTGTCAAGACCCACTAATTTCCAGACCAGCAATGGCAAAAATTACTTGGAAACCCACTCACAGAGGTAGTGCTCATGCAGCCCTATTCATAGAACCAGCTAATTACGAGAATGGAAGTTGGGATTTTGATTATTCGGGTTTTCAGATAGGAGATGGAATAATTGGAGTGCATAGTGGAAGACTTGATGCAGATTTTTCTAGAGACTCAAATGCTGGTTCAAGTCATGGATCTACAACCATGTATATAAACCAGCCATTTATGAAGGCTATAAGAGCAGGAAATGGTGTGACCCAATACTATGATATAACCGAACCTTCTTTGGGTCCAGCTTTAACAGACGGATTTCATCCAATAAGCCATTTTTATCATCACGACTTTGGACTCAATTCAGAAAATGTCTTTAAAGATGTATATTCTTACGCACCCACATTAAGTTGGTACTTAAATGAAACAGGAACTTTTATAAATTTATATAATGACCAAACAGATGCATATATGGCTGGTTATGGTTATGTCACTTTTCCACAAAATATACAGATGGATCATTGGATACCAGCACCATTTAGAAACTATCAAATAAATACAAACGATGTCAGTAGTCCTCATACCAATTATGACACGCAGCACAACTCTGTTTGTTACCACACTTATATTCCAATAGAAGCTGGATTTCAATACGTAGATAGACCTTTGGAAAAATCTCCTCAAAACAATGTCAGACAAGGAGTTCCAATAAAAGCTTGTGGACATAGATTTATGTCTGGAATAAGAACTGTTGGAGTTATTGGAGACGAAGAGCAATCAAGCGAAGTTTTACCTTATACAAGAAACAGAAGAACTGTTCCGAGTGGTGGAGTTAGTTTGTTAACACAAAACGACTTTGTGTCAAACACTTCCTCCTCTACGAATGTTGCGGGATTACCTTATTTTTCGTCACCTTCTTCTGATCAATTTTTTGTTGAAACAGGACAAATAGTTCCTCCAAAATTTGAATTAAGTTTGCCTTGGGGAGACATTTATACTTTTAACATTACAGGTTGGGCGAATTACTGTTTTCCACAAGATAAAACTAAACCTGTGCAATTTATTACAGGATTCCCATTTAATTGCAGCAGAACAGAAATTGTTAAACCGAGAATAAAAAAATGGTTTTGCCCAACAGACAAAACGAGCATACTTAATGCAAAGGCTTCTGAAACGCAAGAAATAAATTTTTCATCCACCCCCATTGGGGGAGACAGTAATTTTTTTGCGACAAATGCATGCGTTCTCGAACCTCCAATTTACAAATATGATATAAACATAATAAATGGAACTTGGGCATATATTGATGGATCAAAAAGTTCTCCCGGTCCTCGTTTAACTTTTCATAATACTGATGGTAAAGATTTACAATACTTAACTCCAAATAGGCACACCTCAGATTTTGATGTTGGTGGTGGTATAGGACTGCTTGGAGAAAACTTTTACGAAGGTAAGTATGAACTTTATTGTGGTGACATTATAGGTCAAATTAATTATTGGGGAAAAATAAATGACGGTTTCGGATTTGGAACTCATACAGAAACTAATATGTACGATGGCGCAAATTACTACAATATGCAGCGGGATGGTTGGGTTTACCCCGGAGATGGAGGACAAGCGATTGTAACAGTTTGGACAACCGGAACTCAAACTCACGATTCCAAGCAATCGTGTTCGGCAGGTAATTCGTACGATGCAACCTTAACAAATATACATCGCCCCGACATGCCGGGTACACCTATAGCAGACCAAACATTGTATGGTGGTAACTTTGCGCAAATAAATTTAATGACTGAGGCTTCAAGAAAAATACTTGACCTAAAAGGATATAAAGACACCAAAAAAGAATTACCCGAAAACGAACAACCCGGAACAGATCCGGGCGAAGAACCAGTTAGAAAAAGATATCCTTATGATTTTCTTAGAGAAACTCCAGAACCTGCACCAGCAGACAAAGAAACTAAAGTTATAAATATACAAATAGAACAACCAAATAGAGGAATGGTTCATTTTGATAATTCTAAAGGATTTTTTGGGGCAGGAGAAAATGATAAAGGTTGGGCTATGGATGTTTGGCTTAATGATCTAAAAAGTTTATGGGAGATAGAATGGTATGGAGAATGTTCAGACACTTATCACAAAATGTCGGTTCCAGCCTGCTTTACATTTTATAGAGAATGGAGAATTGAACCAAAAGATAGATGTCACGGAGCACAAACTTTTAGTATGCCATTCTATTACAAATACGTAGAACACTCACATATAAGTTGGAGTGAGCCCCAAGAATATGATATGGGCGAGGGGTGTGAGAAAGTTGGCGGATACGAAGTTAGAAATATAAAATCGTTACATGGAGATGACGACAATACATACTATGATGCTGATGACGTAAGAGCAGAAGACTATCTCCACACACAAGCGCATTACATTACTCAAGCTTGGTGTCCAATTGTATTTCACCCAACCACTGGTGCTGTTGACCGACTAGTATCTACCAAACCCGGCTTCTACGGATGGTCATACGAAGCGGCAACAGAGCCCTATCCCATATACGACGATTCTTTTAGTGATTATGTATATGAAACTCCAGATACTCAAATGCCATTTCCAAAAAGGTTAACCCGCGAAGAATTCGGATTATTAGGTTATCATGGAACACACGAGAGAGAAGAAGAATATGCAGTAATTGGAAATAGATATTATCAAGAATTTCCAGTTATTTTAGAATTTTGGAATTATGGAGATTTTTATCCCGATAATTGTGGATGTCAACATTGGGATGGAACGGATGCAGAAGGACCGGGGTACAATAATGTGGGAAGAGGGTATGCCACTCAAGTGGTTCACCCATGGGATGGAGAGGGAACTGCGAAGGGTTGTTGGAGAGTTTTTCAAGATCAAGAATATGCACATTACGCGTCGTTAACTAGTGAACAGCCTGATCCTTACGGATTTGTAAATCCAATTAAGCATGAACAGGGGCCTTGGATTTCAGGACCGGGTGTATTTTCAAAATTAACAAAAGAAGGTATGACGTATAATGATTATGATGGACAATCCAATAATTTTTGTTTACGTTTAGTTCCGGGATTAACATACGAAGTTGTAGAAACGTCGTATGTTATTGTAACTCCAGCATATCATAATTCTGGTGATGGCTATTGGAGCAATGGCAAATACGGTGAGAATCTAATTGATGAAGCATACAAAACGAGAACTGGATATTTTTCAACTAATGCAAGTAAATTTTTAAGCAATCAAAAACACGTGGATGATTCTCTTGGGGTTGAACCTCACAATGTTGGATTAGAAAGAATATATCAAACTAAAGAAAATAATCCCCCACACCAATCAGGATACTGTCAATATCAAGAAACTTTAGATGAAAATGTTTGTACATTTAATGTAAGAAGCAAAAATCCTTCTCCTTTTGAGGATAGAAAAAGATATATACAACCCCCGACAGGAAGTTTTAACTGTGATGCAGGAGAAGATAAAAGCCAACATATACTTTTGCCATGCTTTGATACAATAATAACTAGTTACAATAATTGCGAAGCAAGAACCTATAAAGGAATGGATTATAATTTGTGTTCTGCTGAATATACACCATGTAAAACTGTGCTGAATGCGGGGTTAATTTCTGACATGATGCCTTATATTGAAAAACAGCACAACCTAGAAGGATTGAAAGATCTTAATGAACAGGTGAGAGTTGGGTCAGGACCATTGAAACCACGAGATGGAGTGGGTTCTGATACATTTACTAAAAAAATAGATTTAAGGTTGGCAGATGCACCATATATAAACTACGATAATAGCCTGTTTTGGCATATTGATTCGGGTATAAATTATAATCCAAATCTACTCGAAGTATTTAAAATGACTTTTAGCAGGAGTCCTATTAGGGAAGAATGGTGCATACCTTATTCTACTAGACATGGAGTAGCAGAAGCTTATACAACTTTAGAGTTAGGACAATCTACTATAACACATTTTGCTGGAGAAGCTGGAGAATTTGACAGTAGTTGGCACGCTTATACTTCAACACTAGGATTAAGAGACAATAATGGAAAATTACCAGATCTTAAGGTATAAAAAACATTTGACTTTTTTTCATAATCCAGTATACTTAAAGAACATATGAAAGCTATTAAAATTGTAGCAGTTACAGCATTTGCCGCGTTTTTTACCGTAGGCTGTGCTTTTACTCAAAAACTTCCATCTGTCACAGTGGGTGGAGCAGCTAACACAGACGCCGTTTTGGCGGCTGACGCGAGCAAGGAGGCGGTTTCATTAACATTGCCCCTTGTAGATGTCAATGTTCCGTTGCCTACCCTAAAGACAGGTGACGAAGAATAATATATTATTTAAAATATATTAAAATCCACCCCGCACGTTAAGTGCGGGTTTTTTTATTTTTATTTATTAAAAAGCTTAAAAATAGTGTAAGATCTATTAACTGAAATGTCAAAAATACCAAATTTAAACAAATTAGAATTTGAGAATTTAAAAGTGTCTTGTGGGGAAAAACATGAGGTCCAAAGCTCAAAAGAAGAAAACGAAGAAGAAGTTTTAATAAACTACTCTTCTAGTATTGTTGCGGCTTTACAAGAATTAATGAAAGCGCACAATAAAAATTCAGAAAACAAAGTTTCATTAAAAGAACTCAAGCAAGTTTTTAGAAACGGGGCAGATTGTTTTGAAGCCAATGAAATTGACATACCGTGTGGAACGTTGGGATTAGCTAGAGTGAATATGTTTTTAAGATTAAAGTCTGGAGAAATTATGAAAACATCTCATTCCAACGTAAAAGAATTTGACATTTCTGAATCTTGGTATCCAAACGACGACGATTTTATAAAAGCGGAAGAAGCAACAAAAAAACATAATCTTGATTATGATTTTAAAAATATAGATAATCTTTACTTGGATGAGTATACAAAAATAGAATTGGAATATTAAATATGAAAAGAGAAGAGTATTATGAAACACACAGGGCTAGTGCGAGCCTAGAAGATTATTCAACCGCTCAGGTTTTAATACCAGCAGTTTCAGGCAAAGTTATAGTTCTTTGTGATATTGTTGGCAGTAAAATTACCGGCGGAGGAGAATTTAGATTTAAAGACGGAGATACAGAATTCTTAAGAGTTTACCCAAATACAAACGGTAGCAATACTTCGTCAATAAATTTTACGGCACCACTTAAAATGACTGCGGGTAATCCGTTAAAATTAGAGCTAGACGATGGTGACACACAATGGTCTGTTCTTGTAACATATTATTATTTATAAAATTATGAAGAAATATAAATTTACAACAATATTTAGTTCAGAAATCAAACCACTTGTTTCTGAAGATAAGGATAAATTTTTAGCTCAAGCTTCTCTCGAAGAAATTGGCGGCTTTATTCCAGACATTGACACGGAAAGTAATTATGATTTACTGCCAGTAGCGTTTAACGCAGCCGTTGCAAATAGAGTAAACAAAAATGGTGATGTTATTGATACAGAGACAGCCGTAGCCATTTATAAAAACTTTATTAATAAACCAATTAATATTGAACACAATAGAGATAAAGTGATTGGGGTTATATTAACTGCTGGGTTCAGTAAATTTGGAACCGACGACCCAATGACAGAAGAAGAAGCCAAAGCTTCAGAAGGGCCATTTAATATCACTCTCGGTGGGGTAATCTGGAAAGTGGCAAATTCGACCCTTGCAAATGTTATTGAGAATTCTGCAGATCCGACAAGCGAAGATTATTTAAGAGTTTCTGCTAGTTGGGAACTTGGTTTTTCTGATTTTGAAATTGTTGCTTTAGAGGGGGATGAAAAAAACATAAGCGAAGGAATTACAATATCAGAAAATACAGAAATAGAAAGAATAAAAGACAATTTAAAATCTTACGGTGGTACAGGAAAAATTGACGAAAATACATTTATTTATAGAAAAGTTATAAATAATGTCGTACCATTAGGCATAGGTTTAACAGAGACGCCCGCAGCGGATGTTGAAGGGGTAGCTGTTCAGAAATCTGAAGAAGAGTTAATTTTAAATAAAAATAAAAATAATTCTTCCCACAAACCAGAAAAAACTGTAAAAGAAGACAAGGAAATTACAATTATGAAGATAAATTCCATGACAGATATTACCGACGAATCGCTGAAAGTTCTAGAAGCTTCGGCGGTTTCGGATTTCATCCAAGATGAGATCAAGAAAGCTGCTGATGAATTCGAGGCTGAGAAAACCAAGGTTGACGACGCTTTAAAAGCAGCAGAAGAAGAACATAAAACGTTAGCTGAAGAGCACGAAGCGACCAAGTCCGATCTTGAGAAAATCAAGACTGAATTGGAAAGTCTTCAGGCTGAAAAGTTAGAGCGCGAAGCTCAAGAACGTTTTAATGAACGCATGTCTTTAATGGACGAAGCTTATGAACTTAACGATCAAGATCGTGAAGTTATTGCCTCTGACATTAAAGATCTAAACGATGAAGATTTTTCTGCTTATCAAGAGAAAATCGCTGTACTTTTAAGTTCCAAGAATAAAGAAGTCCTCGAAGCTCAAAGAAAAGCCGAAGAAGAAGCCAAAGCCAAAGAAGTCCAAGAGACTGAAAAGGCTGTGGAAGAAACCAAGGCCAGTGAGACTACCGAAGAGGTTGTCGAAGAGGCTGTTGATAACGCAGAGGAAGTAGAAGAGGCCATTGCTAATTCTACCTCCGCAGAAGATGATAGTCTATACAATAAGTATAAAAATGCTTTTGGTGTAGAAAATTTCAATATTAAACTTTAAAAAATTATAGGAAATAAAAAATTATGGCTAATAAATTACGTCCATTCAGAGATTATTCAGAACATGATGTAATCAACTTGTTTGCTCATATCGATAGTGCGGTCGACGCCGGTACTATGGTTAAGCTTAATGGCGCTGGCAATAGCTGGGGTCACGCAGGTTGGCAAAATCTTGATGCTACTACAAATCTCTCTGAACAAAACAGTATGTTGGGAGACGTTGGCAATTCTTATACCAATACCGTTTCAGAACGTTATGGTGTAAATGCTCGCGTTGATAACGCCGGTGTCGCAGATCTGCCTTTGGGTATGACCCTTTATGAAGTTGCAGAGACTGACGAAAACGGCGAGAAATTAATTTATAACCCCCGCAAAGCTGCAGAGATGCAGGTTGTCGTTAGTGGACAAGCGGTTCCAGTTGTTCAAAAAGGATTGTTCCTTTATGACTATGGCAGTGCTAGCATTGCTATTGGAGGCTTGAACGCTCGCGTTGGCGCTGGCGGAACTATTGTTACCGGTGGTGCAGGTCACGTTATTGGTCGTTGGCTCGGTGATTCCGACGCTAATGGTCATGCATTGTTGGCCCTCAACTGTGGAATGAACTCGGGAGTTGACTCCTAAATCTAAGGAATAAAAATTATGAATCTTAAATTAAAAAATACCCCGGAACAAGTTGAGCTAATCAAAGCCTTGGGTTCTAAGAACCCCGCTATTGCGAGAGAGGCTTCTGAGGCTTTTGCTGCTTTCTTAGGGCCTGTTATTCAACAGGTACTTTTGCAAGCTGGTTCTGCGAGCAACATTTATACTGATGCTCCGTTTAACGAGGACGATAGCCCCAGCTATCCGCTCGACTTGTATTATAATGAAGGCGTTGGAAATATCAGCGTTTGGTCACAGGGAATGGCTGGCGGCTTGCCGACTAGCATGGTCTCTGGCGGTCAGGAACTCAAAATCGCTACCTATCGTTTAGATAGCGCGGTTGGTTTCCTTAAGAGATATGCTCGTAGAAGTCGTTTAGATGTGGTTTCTAAGGGTCTCGAGAGAATGGCTCAAGAGATTCTCATCAAGCAAGAAAGAAACGCTTGGGCTGTTGTGCTCAAAGCTTTGGCTAATGCTACTACTAACAGTACTGGCCACGTTCTTTCTGCTACCACTGAGAACGTATTCCAAATTCATGACATGAACAGACTGTTAACTCTCAACAAGAGAATTAACGAGTCCTTTGATAACGGTACTCCTGACACTGCCTACAGTAATGGTGTTACTGATTTGTTTGTGAGTCCTGAAATTATGGAGCAGGTTCGTGCGTTTGCCTATCAACCCATGAATACCCGTACAGGTCCCGGAAACGCTGCTAATACCGATAAAGGTACTGCAGGAATTGCTCTTCCGGATAATCTGCGCGAAGGCATCTATCGTGCTGCAGGCTTGCCTGAAATCTATGGCGTTGCTCTTAACGAGCTTCTTGAGCTTGGCACTAGCGAAAAATACAACGTGCTGTATAAATCGCTGATTGATGCTGACGGTGTTTCTAGTGGTCAAAAAGGTAACGTTGGTAGCAATGCTTCCGCATTCCATTCGACTAACGACGAATTAGTTATTGGTGTTGACAATAGCAAAGGAGCGTTCATTCGCCCGATTGCTACTCAAGACAATGCTAGTGGCGGAACGTTCACTGTGTTGCCTGACGATCAGTTCACGCAAAGAGCAGACAAGACCGGCTTCTACGGTTTCTTAGAAGAGGGTCGTGTTTGTATCGACGCGCGCGCTGTTGTAGGACTCGCAGTCTAAGTTCTAGAACATTAATCACACTAGACCCGGGGGAAACCCCGGGTCTTTTTTAATTGATTTGACAAAAGTAAATTTATACCGTAATATATAAAGAGGATAAATTATGCCTGAAGATAAAGAAAATAATAAAGATCAGCAAAAAAAGGATTTAAACGATCTTTCCCAAACTCATGGAAAAGTTGAAAAGTTCAGACCAACTACTCTAGACCAAGTTTGGGGAGATGAAGGTTCTTGGAAATACAACACCATGGACGAAACCGAATACCGCGGAATCCTTGAGGGAATGCCTAAAAGCGATCTAGTTTCACACGCAAATAGAATTGGTTTAATTCCGATTGATGACAGAACTCAGCTAATAAAAAGGCTAATTGTTGAATTTAGAAGGCATGTTACGGCTTATAGAAGTCCACATGTTCAATCTGCGCAAAATAAGCCCCTTTCAAAAGAAGCTGAAAAAATTCTCAAAGAAGGAAGATAACAACTAATATTGGTGTAATTTAGATCGTATGGCAACGACTTACGATTTAAACATTACGCAAGGTTCATCTTTCAATATAAGGTTGACCGCAAAGGATTCTAATAGTAATTATATAAATCTTAGCGGATATACTGTTAGCGGATATATTAGAAATAGATATTCTGATTCTTCTTATTTATTAGATATGGAACCTACTATTGTTAGTGGTGGGAGTCCAGATGCTATACTTAGCGGATTAGTTGACGTTTCATTGCATCCCACAGGGACAGCCGCTTTGCCAATTACTCAGGCAATGTATGACATTGAAGTATACAAAGATTCAACAGTAATAAAACTTCTTAACGGTAAAGCTAATGTTCATCCAGAATCTACTTATTAAAAATGGCTCTAGGAGACCCCATAAATATTGATGTAACGGTAAGTGGAGAAAATAACACTATCGTTTCTTTTCAGGGCGGAGACACAAATGTAACTCAATATTCTGGCGGCAATTCTATAGAATCAACATTAAGCGAAAACACTTCTAGCGTTTCTGTTGAAAGTGGTTATAATGTCGATGTAAATTTTACTGGCGCGTCTACCTCGGTACAAAACGCAGCTTATGTTATTGGTAGCTCTGCCACTCCATTTTCATGCGCTGATTTAGATGGTTGTAATTTATTTGAAAGCGGAGACATAACTGGATTTGGTAATGTTCTTATTTCTGGAAGTGGAAATTATTTAGTTGTAAGCGGTTCCGCGGGATCCGCTGCAATTGAAGTTAAAAATAAAGGAGCAACAAAAACTTCCGCTGTATCTTCTTTAGATTTTAATCAAGGTTATTCTGTAACAAATGTTGGGCCAGCAGTAACGATTGATTCAAGTTTGGGTATAGATAATTTAACCACCGCTCAATGTAACGCTTTATTTGCTCAATGCGAAGATAGAAATGCTTCTGGAATATATAGCGGACAAAACGGTGACATACTTTATCTTAGAGGTTTAATTGGAACTGGAACTGTTACAGTAACGGGTTATCCGGGAAACGATAATTTTATTTACATAAGCGGTTCGCAAGTAGAGACAGAAACCGGGCATCTCGTAGGAAAAGGTGAGAGCGGTTTATTTTATCC
>CEUN01129158.1_pt1 | contig 25546 bp, 18 predicted proteins | sample 361501 | NCBI WGS metagenome assembly CEUN01 (sample SAMEA2622801, study PRJEB7988) | marine metagenome | biome: marine biome (ENVO:00000447); feature: marine epipelagic mixed layer (ENVO:xxxxxxxxx); material: "saline water (ENVO:00002010), including plankton (ENVO:xxxxxxxx)" | depth 120 m | reverse complement strand
CATGGCGGGGCTCGAGACGGAATTCGGGGGCGAGGCATGGGCCGCGGAGGGTGCAAAGGTAGGCTTCCTGCCGCAGGAACCGGAGCTTGATTCATCCAAGGACGTTCTCGGAAATGTCATGGAGGGCGTGGCGGAGACCAAGGCGCTTCTCGACCGTTTCGAGGAGGTCAGTGCCCGCTTTGCTGAACCTCTCGACGATGACGAGATGCAGGCCTTGATCGACGAACAGGGAGTGCTTCAGGAGAAAATCGATGCCGCCGACGCGTGGGAGCTCGATCGTCACATCGAGATCGCTATGGACGCGCTGCGATGTCCTCCCGCCGAGACTGATGTCACAAAGCTATCGGGTGGTGAACGTCGTCGCATCGCATTGTGTCGGTTGCTGCTGTCGCACCCGGATCTGCTGCTGCTTGACGAACCGACAAATCATCTCGACGCGGAGTCGGTCGCGTGGCTGGAGCGATTCCTCCATGACTATCCGGGGACGGTCGTGGCCGTGACGCATGACCGTTATTTCCTGGATAATGTTGCCGGTTGGATCCTGGAGCTCGACCGGGGACATGGCCTTCCCTTCAAAGGCAATTATTCGTCGTGGCTTGAGCAGAAGCAGACCCGACTGGAGCAGGAAGGAAAACAGGAAGAGGCCCGCCAGCGCACACTCGTGCGGGAACTTGAATGGATCCGCCAGGCCCCTCGCGCGCGGCAGGCGAAGAGCAAGGCGCGCGTCAGCGCCTATGAAGCGCTTTTGTCAGACGAGTTTGAGAAATCGCGCGAAAAGGCCCAGATCATGATTCCGTCAGGTCCACGATTGGGCGACCTTGTGTTGGATGCGGACCATGTCGGCAAGGGTTTCGATGACCGTCTACTCATTGAAGACATGTCGTTTCGCGTACCGCCTGGTGCCATCGTCGGCATCATCGGTTCAAATGGCGCGGGCAAGACCACATTGTTTCGAATGATCACCGGTGAAGAGACGCCGGATTCCGGAAACCTGCGATTGGGCGACTCAGTGGTATTGGGATATGTCGATCAGTCGCGTGACGCGCTCGATCCGAGTCATACCGTATGGGAGGAGATTTCGGAGGGTTTGGACGAACTGGAACTCGGAAAAAGGAGAATGGCCAGCCGGGCGTATGTCGGTGCTTTCAATTTCCGTGGCGCCGACCAGCAGAAAAGAGTCGGCCAGCTTTCGGGTGGTGAACGAAATCGCGTTCATCTGGCAAAAATCCTGAGATCCGCCGCAAACTTCATTCTTTTGGATGAGCCGACCAATGATCTGGACGTGGATACCCTGCGGGCTCTGGAGGAGGCGCTTCTGGAGTTTGCCGGCTGTGTGATGGTGATCAGCCACGATCGTTGGTTTCTGGACCGGACCGCAACGCATATCCTCGCGTTTGAGGGCGATAGCCACGTCGAGTGGTTCGAGGGCAACTACGAGGCTTATGAGGAAGACAGGCGTCGGCGATTGGGAGACGAGGCCGACCAGCCTCATCGTATCAAGTACAAGCCTCTGCAGCGGATGTAGCGGTCACGCGAGGCAGGGCCCTCGGCGTAGTTGGATGCAGCAATCTCGAATAAGTATGGTGCGAGGTACCGTGCGACTCGTTCGGAAATCACTCGTCTGCGGATGATTTGTTTCGCAGCTCCGCAATGAGGGTCTCGACACCGCCTCCGCCACGTCGGATGACGGACGCAAACTCGTCCCGCTGTGTTATGGCCATGCTGACACCTTCGACAATCACATCAATGATCTTGTGATCGTCACCGGTCTTTCGGACTCGCCAATCGACGCGAACTGCAGGTCCATCAGGAGGTTTGATCTCGCTCGAAACAATGGTGTCACGCTTGCTGGCGGGACGCTCGCCATCCACCAGCAGTTTCTCACCTGAATACTGACGGAATCGATTCGCGTAGGTGGTCACGATGAAATCGGCAAACAGCGACTGATACTCGACCTTCTGCTCGTCAGTGGCGCGACGCCAGTAACGTCCAAGAACAAAGCGGCTGATTGTGTCGACATCGAACCCCTTGCGGAACAGCTGGGCAAATTCTGTCAAACGATCTTCTTCGGAGACATCTGCATTGGTGATGGCGCCGATCGTTTCCTCACCGAGCGACTCAATGAATTGCCAGGGGCTGATCGTTTCGGCGGTGCTGGGGGGCGCAAACAGCAGCGCGGACAGCGCAAGAATTGATGCGATCGGAAGGAGACGACGCGCGTACATGAATCGGAGAGAGCGTTACTTTGCGACGGCAGAAACTTGATTCTCCTCCGCTTGCTCGTCCTCATCCCAGGAAATCTCAGGCATGGGGACGGACTGCGGAGGATGTCCGTTTAGGATCTCATCGGCGCGGCGCTGACGATAAAGACTGCGCACCGTTGCATAGAAATCGATGGCGCCTCGCTCGATTTCGTCTAGCGTCTCGATGTTTCGTGAGCGCGTGTCGATCGCCCGCATTCCGTAGCGAACCCACGAGATCGCGTAGCGATCCGTGCGATTGGCATACCACATGACCGGATCCATCAATGTGTCTCCGACCAGACCCACGGTGTCGCGGACTGGAGACGGACCCAGCAGAGGCAGAACCAGATAGGGCCCTTCGCCAAAACCCCAAACCGCGAGAGTCTGGCCGAAATCTTCGTTGTGGAACTCGATGTCCGTAACATCGAACACGCCACCCAACCCGACGGTGGTGTTGGCCAGGAACCGACTCCCGGTTTCACCGGCCCGGTCTGTCTCACCCTGGAGAATATCATTCGCCAGAATTACGGGAGATCTCAGATTGTCGAGGAAGTTCTTCACCATCTCTCGCCCGAAATCGGGTACGACTCCCCGATAGGCCTGAGCGACGGGCTTCAGGAGCACCCGGTCCAGGGCGCGATTGAACTCGAACATCGCCCGATTGAAGGGTTCCCACGGATCGTTGATGGCTGCGAGCTCTGCGCGCGCATCGGGATCGTTGGTCATCGGGGTGGCGCAGGCGGATAGCGACAGCGCGACGACCAAGCCAATCGCCGATAGGCGACCCGCGATTTCAGTCTTCAAGCTCATTAAAAACCCACCACCAAAATCGCTTGTTTTGTGCTGAATTCCGGTTGAGTCACGGGATGATCCAAAACGGTTCTCGGTTTCACGGTTAGCTAATTTCTGACAAGTGCCCGTCGATGAGAACTTACCAGTAATCGGGTGCGCCCGATATCACGTGTTTGGATTGGCATTGCGAGCATTTCACTATCATACCTTTGGTTTCAACACCAGTGAGGTGAGCAACATGTTGTTACCCGACACCGGTCTGTGACCAAATTGCATCTTTCCAGGAGGTCAGATATGTCCTTGATGTCACCCCTACGGGTCACTCCGTAACTCAATTGGAAATAACCGTTTGCGGCTTGGATTCTCCTTGAGAGCCTAATTGACTATTATATAAACATATGTTTATATATTTCTTATAGCAATTGCCGGTCTTGCTATCCCGAACCATTGTTAACGCGCCCCAATCGTAGCAAGGGTCAATGAATACACTCTTAAACGTCCTCCGTGCCACAGCGGAACCCACGCGTTTGCGGCTTTTGGCACTGTGTGCCGAGACCGAGCTCACGGTGACCGAACTCACACAAATACTCGGCCAAAGTCAGCCGCGGGTGTCCCGTCATTTGAAGGTAATGTGCGAAGCCGGGCTCTTGGACCGGTTCCGCGAAGGAACATGGGCCTTTTACAGGCTGAAGGACGATGGTGAGCAAGGACATTTTGCGCGAACACTGGTCGAGTTGATCCCTCAACAAGATGTCGAGCTCGCACGTGATTTTGAGCGCCTTCAGTCCATCAAGAAGGCAAGAGCAGATGCCGCGGCAGCCTATTTTGGCGCCAACGCGGCGCTTTGGGATGAAATCCGGTCTCTTTATGTGCCGGAGACAGACGTCGAAGGTGCGCTGCTTGCAGCGTTCGGCGGCGACGAAATCTGCGAGTTCCTTGATGTCGGCACAGGAACCGGCCGCATGCTCGAATTGTTCGCGGACCGATTCGAGCGCGGAATTGGGATCGATCTTTCGCATGACATGCTTGCGGTGGCCCGAACGAACTTGGAGAAGTCGGGGTGCGGCCACTGTCAGGTTCGGCATGGAGACATGTATCACCTGCCGTTGTCGACTAGCAGCATCGATGCGGTGACGTTTCACCAGGTCCTTCATTTCGCCTCAGATCCGGCCGCTGCAATTATAGAGGCCGCCCGGGTGTTGCGGACGGGTGCGAGGTTGGCGGTGGTTGATTTTGCCCCGCACACCCTCGAGTTTCTTCGCGAAGAGCACGCCCATCGCCGGCTTGGGTTTTCGGATTCGGAAGTCATTGAGTGGTTCGAGGCGGCGCATCTCTTTCCCGGCGCAGTATCGCACCTCGAGGGCGATCCATTGACGGTCGTTGTTTGGACGGCGTCAAAAACAGCGACCGAAGAACGGAAGGCCGCGTAATGACTGTTGAAGCCGCGGTTTCCCCCATTGTCGAACGCTTGAGTGCGCTCGCTCTCCGATTCTCCGGAATGGAACATCTAGGAGTGTCCTTCGAGTTTTTCCCACCAAACACAGCGGAAATGGAGGAAACCCTGTGGACGTCGATACTCAGGCTGGCGCCGATAGAACCCGATTTCATCTCCGTCACTTATGGGGCGGGCGGAAGCGCGCGAGATCGCACCCACGCGACCGTGCGCCGGATTCTCGACGAGACGTCTCTCACGCCGGCAGCTCATTTGACCTGTGTTGCCGCCACCCGTGAAGAAGTTGATGAAGTTGCCCGGGCTTACTGGGAGGCAGGCGTGCGGCACATTGTCGCGTTGCGAGGCGATCCTCCGGAAGCCGGTGCAGATTACGCACCTCATCCTGGTGGATATACATATGCCGTTGACCTCGTCGAGGGCCTTGCGCGCGTCGCAGATTTCGATATTTCGGTTGCCGCTTATCCAGAGACGCATCCCGAGGCACCCGATGAGGCCTTCGATCTTGAAAATCTGAAGCGCAAGGTCGACGCCGGGGCGAGGCGTGCGATCACCCAGTTTTTCTTCGATACAGAGGTATTTCTGCGTTTCCGGGATCGCGTGCGACGCGCTGGAATTGATGTACCCCTGATCCCCGGAATTTTGCCCGTTACCAATTTTGAACAGGTCGTCCGCTTTGCCGGCCTCTGCGGCGCGGGAATTCCCGGCTGGCTCTCCCGCTTGTTCGAATCACTTGGTGGTGATCCCGAGACACGCAAACTGGTCGCAGCAATGGTCGCCGGTGAGCAGTGTCGAATACTGGCGGCGGAAGGTGTCTCCAATTTCCATTTCTATACGCTCAACCGTGCCGACCTCACGTTCGCCATGTGCCACACGCTGGGACTCAGGCCGTCGACGAACGACGCCGAGGCTAACCAGGTACTCTGATGCACGATATCGTGGCCAGACCAGATCCGAGAGCACTTCTCGAGCAATTGCTCGATGAGAGGATTCTTGTGCTCGATGGAGCTATGGGCACCATGATCCAGGACCACGATCTTGCCGAGAAGGAATTTCGTGGCAGGAAGTTCTCCGATCATTCTCATGACCTCAAGGGTAACAACGACCTCCTGAATCTCACGCAGCCGGAGATCGTGCGTGAAATCCACCGAGCTTTCCTGGACGCCGGGGCAGATATCCTCGAGACCAATACCTTCAATGCAACGTCGATTGCCCAGGCCGACTACGGCTTGCAGGAGGCCGTGTATGAAATCAACCGGGCAGGTGCGCGGTTGGCTCGTGATGTTGCCGACGACGTGACGGCCTCGACACCGGGAAAGCCGCGATTCGTGGCCGGTGTTCTGGGCCCGACAAACCGAACGGCTTCGATCTCGCCGGAAGTCAACGATCCTGGGTTTCGAAATGTTACGTTCGACGATCTGGTCGGTGCCTATATAGAAGCCTTGCGCGGACTGATGGATGGCGGTGCCGATATCGTTCTTGTCGAAACGGTATTCGATACCCTCAATGCCAAGGCAGCCATCTACGCCATACGGAAGTTCTTCGTTACCCGTGGAATCGATCGACCGGTGATGATATCCGGAACCATTACGGATGCTTCGGGTCGGACACTTTCAGGTCAGACAGCGGAGGCGTTTTGGAATTCGGTTTCGCATGCCAAACCGATATCGGTGGGTCTCAATTGCGCTCTCGGTGCCGAGGCACTTCGCCCCTACGTTCAGGAACTGGCGCGTGTGGCCGGAATATCGGTCAGTGTGCACCCCAATGCCGGGCTGCCCAACGAATTCGGTGGATATGATGATACTCCGGCCTACATGGCCGAGCAGCTGGGAGAATTCGCCGAGAGCGGGTTCGTCAACATCGTGGGTGGCTGTTGCGGCACCACACCGCGGCATATCGGTGCAATCGCCGACGCGGTGGCCGACTTGCCGGCGCGCGTGAGGCCCGAGATTGAGCCGCACTGCCGCTTGAGTGGCCTCGAGCCTCTGACAATTGGTCCTCTGACCGGTTTCGTGAATATCGGTGAGCGCACGAACGTTGCGGGATCGGCGAAGTTCGCCAAACTTATCCGAGAGGGCGACTACGGGGCCGGTCTGGAGATCGCGCGTCAACAGGTCGAGAATGGCGCGCAGGTGATCGACGTGAACATGGACGAAGCGATGCTCGATTCCGAGGCTGCGGTCGAGACATTCCTGCGTCTGGTCGCTGCCGAGCCCGACATCTCACGGGTTCCCGTGATGGTTGATTCCTCGAAATGGTCGGTCATCGAGGCCGGCCTCAAGAACGTCCAGGGAAAGGGTGTAGTCAACTCGATCAGTCTTAAGGAAGGCGAAGAGGCTTTTATCGAGCAGGCCGAAGAGATCTTGCGCTATGGCGCTGCGGTTGTGGTTATGGCTTTCGATGAGTCGGGCCAGGCAGACTCCAGTGAACGGATGGTCGAGATTTTGACCCGTTCCTACAGGATCCTCACCGAGGAAGTCGGATTCCCTCCCTGGGACATCATTCTTGACCCAAATATCTTTCCCATTGCGACTGGCATCGAGGATCACGACAACTTCTCGGTCGATTTCGTCGAGGCGACACGAACCATTAAGAAGGAGCTGCCTCACGCCCTGATTTCCGGCGGCGTCAGCAATATGTCCTTCTCTTTTCGCGGCAACAACGCGGTGCGGGAGGCCATGCATTCGGTGTTTCTCTATCACGCTCTCGAGGCGGGAATGGACATGGGAATCGTGAATGCCGGCCAGCTCGCTGTTTACGCCGACATTCCGGAAGATTTGCGCGAGAGGGTAGAGGACGTCGTGCTGAATCGGCGTGCTGACGCGACGGAACGACTGCTCGAAGTCGCGGACAATGTAAAGAGCCAGCGCAAGGACCGAGGTCCGGATCTCTCTTGGCGGGAACAACCGGTGGCCGAACGTCTTTCCCATGCCCTGGTTGAGGGCATTGCCGACTTCGTGGTCGAGGATACTGAAGAGGCCCGCCTCGCGGCCAATCACTCTCTCGACGTGATTGAGGGTCCGCTCATGGATGGCATGAATGTTGTCGGTGACCTCTTCGGGTCGGGCCAGATGTTCCTGCCGCAGGTTGTCAAAAGTGCCCGCGTCATGAAGCAGGCCGTGGCACATCTGATCCCGTTCCTGGAGGCGGAGAAGGAGGAAAGCGGGGAATCCCTGACAAAGGGCAAGATCGTCACGGCAACCGTCAAGGGTGACGTGCACGATATCGGCAAGAACATCGTGGGTGTGGTGCTCCAGTGCAACAACTTCGATGTCGTCGATCTCGGCGTAATGGTGCCCTATACCCGGATTCTTGAAACAGCCAAGGCCGAGAACGCCGACATGATTGGGCTGTCCGGTCTGATTACACCGTCATTGGGAGAAATGGAGATCGTGGCGGCCGAAATGAAGCGGGCCGGATTCTCTGTGCCATTGCTGATTGGTGGTGCGACCACTTCGAAGATTCACACCGCCGTCAAAATCGCTCCGAACTACGATGCCCCCGTCATTCACGTGGTCGATGCATCTCGTGCCGTGGGAGTTGCCGGTGCCCTCATGAGCGAGTCTCAACATGAGCCGTATGTCGCCGAGATCGCAGAGGAATATCAATCACTGCGTGAGAATTACCAGGGTAGGGCTCAGGAAGGGCGTCAGCACACTCTGGAGGGCGCACGGCAGGCCAAACTTGCAATTGATTGGGCTTCGGCCGAACCGCCGCGACCGAAGTCGTTGGGTCTGGAGGTGTTCGACCAGTACGAGCTTGGTGACCTTATTGATCGAGTTGACTGGACCCCCTTCTTTCGCACGTGGGAACTTGCGGGCACATTCCCAAAGATTCTCGATGATCCGAAAGTGGGTGAAGCAGCTCGGGAATTGTATACCGACGCACAGGCGATGCTAGCGAAGATCGTCGCCGAGAAGTGGCTCACGGCGCGCGCCGTCATCGGGATTTTTCCGGCCAACAGTGCTGGCGACGACATAGAAGTGTATGTGGATGAAGGACGCAATGACGTCCGCATGCGATTCCATTTCCTCCGGCAGCAGATGATCAAGAACACGGCGCGGGCCAACTTCTCTCTAGCCGATTTTGTGGCCCCGAAGGACTCGGGCGTAGCGGATTATCTCGGAGGATTTGCTGTCACAGCGGGAATTGGCATTGAAGACAAACTTGCAGAGTTCGAAGCCCAGCACGACGACTACAACGGTATTCTGTTGAAGGCACTCGCTGACCGCTTCGCCGAGGCATTCGCCGAGCGCATGCATGAGCGTGTTCGAAAGGAATTCTGGGGCTACGCGGCCAGTGAAGCGCTGGAGAATGATGCTCTCATTCATGAGAATTATCAGGGAATTCGGCCCGCGCCCGGCTATCCGGCATGCCCGGACCACAGCGAAAAAACATCCCTGTTCGAGCTGCTGGATGCTCCAGGAAACGCAGGGATCACGTTGACAGAGGGGTTTGCCATGCTGCCCGCCGCAGCCGTGTTGGGATTCTATTTTGCTCATCCGGAATCTCAGTACTTCGGGATCGGCAAGATCGGCCGCGATCAGGTCGCGGATTATGCGGGGCGCAAGGGCACATCGCTGGAACAGGCGGAGCGTTGGCTCGCGCCCAATCTGGGTTACGAACCGGACAACGTTCGCAATGTCGATCAACTCAATTGAGAACAGTGCCAGCTAGCAGCCACTCTTTACATGTGACCGATACCATGTCGCCAGAACGGTGCTGGGTTCGGGCGTTGCCTTCGTATCCTTACCAGGGAAGTTCGGTGCCGTCGTGGTTGAGGAACTGGCCGGTGTGCCCCGGCGTCAATGTTTCAAACAGTGTTCGCATGTTGCCGACACTTTCTTCTGGGGCGAGGTCAGCATTCGCTCCACCCATATCCGTCTGCACCCAGCCGGGACTGACGGCTACACAGACCACGCCGCGATCCGCCAGGGCATCAGCGACACATTTCACGGCCATATTCACCGCTGCTTTCGAAGTTCGATAGGCAAGGTTGGACGTTGCCCTTGCCAGTTCGATCGATCCAAGCTTGCTGGAGATAGTTGCCATCTTCTTGAGATCGCTGGACGTGACGTGATCGACGAAAGATTCGAGCACATGCGTGGCACCGAGGACATTGACCATAAGCGTTTCCTCCCAGTTGCCGTAGTCGGTCTGCCCCAGCTTCCAGCCTCGGCCGCCCAGGATGCCCGCATTGCTGATCAGAATATCGATCGGTTGATCACTAAGTTTCTGAGCCACTGTGGAGACTGAAGCGGCTTCGGTAACCTCCATTCTGTGAACACTGACGGCATCCGGCCTGGCCGCGGCAATAGTGCCGAGCTCAGATGCCTCCTCGGGATTGCGGCAGCAGGCGTGTACGCGCCAGCCATCGGTGCCGTATTGGCGGGCAAACTCGAGACCCAATCCTCTGTTCGCGCCGGTAATGAGCACTGTTGGCATGACAGCTCCCTTTCGACCCGTCCGTGCAGGTGTGATCGGACTGCACGGCTGGGCATTGGATCGTTGCAGGCCTGGATGTAGAGTCCAGCCGAGAAATTTCTTTAGATGGTGTGGAGAGGCAGATCAAATGTCGCTGACGGCAAAAACGTGCGTTCCCTGTCAAGGGGGGATTCCTCCATTGACCCGCGTCGAGGCCGAACACTTCCTCAAAGAGGTTCCCGAGTGGGCATTGTCAGAGGATGGTGTCTGGATCGAGAGACAGCTCTCGTTTGATGATTTCGCGATGGCTCAGGCCTTCGTCAACAAGGTTGGTGAACTGGCCGAGGAGGAGGGGCACCATCCGGATATCACGTTCGGATGGGGATACGCCAAGGTGGTTTTCTATACACACAAGATCAAGGGTCTCCATGAGAACGACTTCATCATGGCTGCCAAGGTCGACCAGTTTTCCTGAGCTACGGTTGCTCCGCGGCCTCCGCCCTCTCCTTCGGATCACCATAGCCGCCGCCTGACGGCGTCTGGATCACGAAGACATCGCCCGGCATCATTTCGATTTCGTCGCACGAGTCGAGCTCAACGGTCGAGCCGTCAAGGCGTTCTACCCAGGTGCGACCGCATGCGCCGGACGCGCCGCCGGCCATGCCATAGGGAGGGACCTTGCGGTGACCCGAAACGATCGCCGCGGTCATCGGCTCCAGGAACCGAATTCGGCGAAGTGACCCGTCGCCACCGTGATGGCGGCCCGCGCCCCCCGAGCCGCGACGCATCTCAAATCGCTCGAGGATCACGGGATAGCGCCATTCAAGGATTTCCGGGTCGGTCAATCGCGTGTTCGTCATGTTGGTGTGCACGCAAGAGGTCCCATCAAAGTCAGGTCCAGCCCCCGAGCCTCCACAGATTGTCTCGTAGTACTGCCAGCGTCCGCCTCCGAATGTGAGGTTGTTCATGGTGCCCTGTGCTGCGGCCATGGTCTTGAGGGCGCCGTATAAAGTATCCGTGACCATCTGTCCGGTTTCGACGTTGCCGGCAACCACCGCGGCTGGATAGCGGGGCGCCAGCATCGACCCTTCCGGCACATGGATTTCAAGAGGTTTCAGGCAACCGCCGTTGAGCGGGATGTCGTCGTCGATGAGTGTCCTAAAAACGTAGAGCACGGCGGCTTTCACAACCGCAGTCGGCGCATTGAAATTGGTCGGAAGTTGCGCCGAGGTCCCCGTGAAATCGATGCGTGCCGTTCGCGCCTCGCGGTTGATCGAGATGGCGACGGATATCTGGCTGCCATCATCGAACGGATACCTGAATTGCCCGTCCGAGAGGACATCCAGGACGCGGCGGACCATCTCCTCGGCATTGTCCTGGACATGGCCCATATAGGCCTGGACAACGTCGAGACCGAATTCGTCGATGATGCGGTGGAGCTCTTGGACGCCTTTTTCGTTGGCAGCAATCTGCGCACGAAGATCGGCTAGATTCTGCTCCATGTTGCGGGTCGGCCACGCTCCGGCAGAGAAGAGTTCACGCACCTCCGTCTCACGAAACCTGCCACCGTCCACCAGACAGAAGTTATCGATCAGAACACCTTCCTCGTCGATACTGGTTGAGCGTGGCGGTACGGAGCCAGGCGAGATTCCGCCGATTTCAGAGTGATGGGCGCGCGAGCCCACGAAGAACAGCAACTCCTCGCCGGCACCATCGAAGACGGGCGTGATCACGGTGATGTCGGGCAGGTGGGTGCCGCCGTTATAGGGCGTGTTCAAGGTGTAGACGTCGCCGTGCTTCATTGCACTCCGGCGTTCGCGGATGACAGTCGAGATGCTCTCACCCATGGCGCCAAGATGAACGGGAATGTGCGGCGCATTCGCGACAAGGCTGCCAGTCGGATCGAAGATTGCGCAGGAAAAGTCGAGTCTCTCCTTGATATTCACCGAATGGGAAGTGTTCTGAAGGACGACACCCATCTGTTCCGCGATGGACATGAACAGGTTGTTGAAAATCTCCAACATCACCGGGTCGACATCCGTGCCGACCGCCACGCGTGCCTCTCGCGGCATGATCCGCGTGAGGACAAGATGGTTCCGCGCAGTCAGTGAAGCCTGCCAGCCGGGCTCAATTATATTCGTGCCGTGTGGCTCGATGATGATCGCAGGACCGGTCAACCGGTCTCCGGGAAGCATCTCGGCTCGATCGACGACGGGGACGTCGTGGCGTCTCCCCTCGGAGAAGATGGTTGTGGACTGTAGCTGCGGGATGTCGCTGTCGATCCGCGTGGAGAGATCTTCAGGGACTACGGGATCCGCAATCTCCGCACCGCCTCCGACTGCCTCAATGATGGCTGCTTCGATGATGAGGTTCTTGTCTGAGCTGACGAATCCGTAGCGTTGACGATGGGCGCGTTCGAACCGGCGGACGATATCCTCGGGTGCGCCGGACTCGATCTGTATGGGTGAGTCGGTCCCCTCGTAGCGGACGAGGAGGCGGCGGTGGATCTGAATCGGTGAGCCGGGCTCAAGTTGGCGCACGAGCTCTTCGCGACCGCTGTTCTCCAGCTCGAGGAATATGCGTTCAAGTTCGGGGACGATCGTATCATCAAGCGCGTGCTCAATAGCGCGCTCGCGCATCGCCGTAACATCGGCAAGGCCCATACCATAGGCCGACAACACGCCAGCGTGGGGATGGATGAATATCTTCGTCATGGCGAGGGAGTCCGCGACCCTGCACGCGTGTTGCCCACCGGCTCCGCCGAAGCAACACAATGTGTAACGGGACACATCGTACCCACGCTGGACGGAGATCTTCTTGATTGCGTTGGCCATGTTGTCGACCGCGATCGACAGGTAGCCATCGGCGACCTCTTCCGGCGTCCGGCGGTCACCCGTTGCCCCATAGATTTCGTCGGAGAGCCGCTGGAACTTCTCTCTTACAACTTCGACGTCGAGTGTCGAGTCCGCTTTGGGGCCGAAAACTCTGGGAAAGAAATCGGGCTCGAGTTTGCCAACCATGACGTTGCAGTCGGTCACGGTCAGTGGCCCGCCGTTGCGATAGCAGGCAGGTCCCGGATCCGCACCCGCAGAGTCGGGCCCAACCCGATAACGCGCACCGTCAAAGTGGAGAATTGATCCACCGCCTGCCGCGACGGTGTGGATGTACATCATGGGTGCACGCATACGTACGCCTGCAACCTCGGTTTCGAAGGCGCGCTCGAAGGCGCCATCGTAATGCGAAACATCCGTAGAGGTGCCCCCCATGTCGAAGCCGATGACGCGCTCGAAGTCCGCCATGAGTGAGGTTTTCACACCACCCACAACGCCGCCGGCGGGCCCCGACAGAATGGCGTCTTTGCCCTGAAAGAGCCCTGCGTCGGTCAGGCCTCCGTTTGACTGCATGAACATCAGTCGAGTGCCGGTGCCGGGGTCGCGAAGAATATCGGCTGCCACTGTATCGACGTAGCGTCTCAGGATTGGCGAGAGGTAAGCGTCGACTACTGTGGTATCGCCGCGCGGCACAAGCTTCATCAGGGGACTGACTTCGTGACTCAGTGACACCTGCGTGAAACCGATCCGCTTCGCTAAGTCGCCGATGGCGCGTTCGTGTTCGGAATATCGGTAACCATGGATCAAAGCGACGGCAACCGAGCGGAAGCCATCCGCAAACGATCGCTCTAGCTCTGACTCGATGGCACCTCGATCAAGCGGAGTGAGTACGTCACCGTTGGGTCCAATGCGTTCGCGCGCTTCGACCACACGATGGTAGAGCATCTCCGGCAGCACGATGTGCAGGTCAAATAGCCTTGGTCGGCTCTGGTAACCGATGCGCAGTACATCGGCGAATCCCTCGGTGGTCACGAATAGCGTGGGCTCCCCCTTGCGTTCCAGGAGGGCATTGGTTGCGACCGTGGTTCCCATTTTGACCGACGCAATGTCCGCCACCGGCAGTGCATCTCTGGACCCGATACCTAGCACATCTCGAATGCCCTGGAGAGCAGCATCCGCGTAGCGGCCTGGATTCTCGGACAACAGCTTGTGTGTAGTGATGCCGCCATCCGGGTCGCGAGCAACGATGTCCGTGAAGGTGCCTCCACGATCGATCCAGAACTGCCAGCGCGAGCCGGTTTTCGCCGCATTCGTCATGATTCTGCGTCCTGCGGCGTCGACAGGTCCTAGAGAAAGACAGTACCGCCGTCGACCATGATGGTCTGTCCGGTCACGAACTTGGAATCATCGCTGGCCAGCCAAACCACGGTGCCTGTGAGATCGTTGGGTTCGAGGTTCCGTTGCAGTGTTTGCGACTTGGCAATCACTTCCTTCGCGCGTTCGGCCTTGTCGCCGAAGAAGTTCTCTGTCGCTTCGGTGAGTACGGCGGAAGGCGCTACAGCGTTGACACGAATCCAGTCACGGCCAAGCTCTCGGGCGATGACCCGGGTGATTCCCACGACGGCGCCCTTTGATGCCGCGTAGTCGATGGCGTAGGGGGTTCCATACACGAAAGCCAACGTGGAGATGTTGATCATGCTACCGCCGCCCGCATCCCGCATCGGGCCGACCGCAGCTTTACAGCACTGCCAGACCCCTTTGACGTTCACGTTCATGACTCGGTCCCATTGATCCTCTTCGAGGTTCTCGAACCGGCCGGTGATGATGTCGCCGTAAAGAGCTGCGTTGTTCACCAGTACATCCAGTTTCCCGAATTCCTTTACCGCAAGTTCCGCAATCGCGGTGCAACTTGTCATATCGGTTACATCATGGTTGGTGCTGATGATCTTGCCTCCGGCTTGCTTGACGAGATCGACCGTCTCAGTGGTATCGAGGATGTCCCCGGCAACCACTGCGGCACCCTCTGATGCCAATCGTTGCGCGTAGGCCTGCCCGATTCCCCGTGCGGCCCCTGTAACGATGGCGACCTTTCCTTCGAGCTGCATTTGGGCTCCTTCCCGTTGATTGGCGTTGCGAGGCGAACTCAGTTGATCCTAGAAACGCCCTCCGGGGCGGTCAATGCGGCCCCGCCAGTTGAAAAGCGGGCGACGGGGCGGATTTCGAGCCGACTTTGTAATCGTGGGTGGGCGTTCTAATATTGCATCCGGGGAAGGACACCTGCGTTGCTACCTTTACCGGGAGGAATGCTATGAGACTATTAGTGTGTTTATTGGTCGTATTGAGCAGTGGTGCCCGCGCCTTGCAAGACAGGGATCACCGGCAGGCGGCAACTAGTATCTTCAATCCGCTCTGCGCGCCAGCCGGGTCCGTCGTGCGGATCGAGTTTGCAAGTACGAGTGGAAGTTTCGACGGTATCCATACCAGTCACGAGAATTGCCCCTGGTACAAGGAGTAACCTCGGCGCAGTTTTTCTCGGCCAGCAGCCTTAATGCTCTGCTCTTGCAGAAATTGAACACTATCCCGTCACCGGTCGATGTCGGCGCATTCTTGCGTGATATTTCGCGTGCACTTGTCTACGCCAGGATTTCGCAATGAGCATTTGGGGCAAGATTATCGGCGGGACAGCCGGCTTTGCCCTCGGCGGTCCACTCGGCGCCTTGCTGGGAGGACTTGCGGGTCATGCGTTCGACAGGATGCGTGGGACCCAGACAGATGGTGATGGCACGAAGCAAATGGCGTTCACCATTGGCGTCATCGTACTTGGCGCCAAAATGGCAAAGGCCGATGGGGTAGTCACAAAGGACGAGGTTCAGGCGTTTCGCGAAGTGTTTCACGTCCCGCCCGAGGAGGTGAAGAACGTGGCGCGGGTGTTTGACCTGGCTAAGAAGGATTCCCGGGGGTTTGAGCCGTATGCCCAGCAACTGGCGGGGATGTTCCGAGACAATCCAGCCGTCCTCGAGGATTTGCTCGACGGACTGTTTCACATTGCAAAAGCGGACAATGTTTATCACCCCGCTGAAAACGAATTCCTGCAGAATGTCGCGTCCATATTCGGATTCAGCGAGGCCGAATTTGGTCGAATTCGGGCTGGCCACGTGGGCATAGATGACTCCGACCCCTACACGATCCTCGGTGTGCCGCGAGACGCTTCAGATGATGACGTTAAGGGCCGCTATCGGAAGTTGATTCGTGAGCATCACCCCGACACCTTGATTGCGCAGGGTGTACCTCAGGAATTTGTCGATGTTGCGAACGAAAAACTGGCGGTGATTAACGACGCCTACGACCGCATTGCCAAGGAACGGAGGCTGACTTGACTCACTGTCTGCCGGTTGTCGTGGACCAAATCAGCATTTCAGGCCGGCAGACAACCTCCTGACATCGTGCGAACCGTCCTCTCTCCAAATCATGATGGGCGTCCCGGCGACGTGGAGATAGACATGCTGGTGATCCATTACACCGGTATGAAGGACTTCGAGTCGGCGCTCGCCCGGCTGACCGACCCGCGTGCAGAGGTAAGTGCTCACTACCTGATTGACGAGGACGGCGAAACGTACCGCCTTGTGCCCGAATACCGGCGAGCCTGGCATGCCGGGATATCCTCGTGGCATCACACTAGTGACATTAACGGATGTTCGATCGGCATCGAGCTGGTCAATCCGGGGCACGAATTCGGATATCGGGCGTTTCCGGAGCCTCAGATGGCCGCGTTCCGCCAGTTGGCGGTGAATATTCTGGACCGTCATTCCATTCCCCCTCAACGGGTTCTTGGTCATTCGGATGTCGCCCCATTGCGGCGAAACGACCCGGGGGAATTGTTCGACTGGAAGGGTATGGCAGAGGCCGGTATAGGGAATTGGCCCGAGGCTTTTTCGTCTCTGTCCATCAGGAATGCTCGATCTCTGGAACCGGGTGCGCAAGGCGACGATGTGGGATCGCTTCAGAATCAGCTTGCGCAGTTCGGATATGGAATTGAAGCAACCCGGGTATTCGACCAGACAACCATGCAGGTCGTCACGGCATTACAACGTCATTTTCGCCCTGCGCGGGTCGACGGTGTGGCAGATCCTGAAACACGGTTGCGCCTTGCCGCGCTTGTCGAAGGCTAAGGTTGACGTAGCTCGCGTTGATTCATAATTCTATTTCTGGTCAGACGGTCGGATGGTCGCCGCTGAGGGATTCTATCCCGAGGGGGAGGAAAGTCCGGGCTCCACGGGGATACAGTGCCGGGTAACACCCGGCGAGGGTGACCTCAGGGAAAGTGCCACAGAAAGCAAACCGCCTGCGTGCCGTGAGGTTCGGGGGTAAGGGTGAAAGGGTGCGGTAAGAGCGCACCGCGGTCTCGGTAACGGGGCCGGCAGGGTAAACCCCACTGGGAGCAAGACCAAATAGGGGCGGCACGCCGTTCGTTCGGCAGATTTTATCCCCGATTCCGCTGCCCGGGTAGGTCGCGCGAGGTGTTCGGCAACGGACACCCTAGATGAATGGCCATCGCCCGCCGGAGACGGTGGGAACAGAACCCGGCTTATAGGCCGTCTGACGTTTTTCCTATTTTTCAAATAGTTGAGATGGGTCGGCTGACTCACGCTCTGAATGATGGATAGTGACAGACAAGTCTTGTGCAGCATTCAGTCAAGAAAAAAGTACTGAATACTGTAATTCAACTTGAATTGATTCACTCCCGATTGCATTGCATTCAGGCACTCTTGAATATCAGTGAATCAGACAGTTTTACGCGCAACCGGCCTCGGATGGGTTGTCTCATCGAAACAAGAACATAAGAAGAACAAATTTTTGCCCCATTTGGCGGCTAAACCTCAATATGACCAATCCAGTGTCGTCGCCTATTGCAGTCATCGGATACATGTTTGAAGTGAATGAATAAGTTAATGAGTCCTTGATATTGCTTTGAAATTACTTCATTTCCCATTGACGCCCATAATATCCCATGTTATCCCACAATGTCCCAAATGCCGCCAATGTGCGGATCTGGGTTCGCGAGTGGCCTTGGGACGGGGATAGCGGGCGAAACTGGGGGGAGTGGTTTGGCACTCTTTCTATCCACATTTGTCAATCGCATCGACCGGAAGGGGCGGGTATCCGTGCCGGCGCCGTTCCGCACAGTCCTTGCGACTCAAACGTTCCCCGGGGTGATCGCCTTTCCTTCTTTTGTCGTGTCCGCCATCGAGGCATCGGGCATCGATCGCATCGAACGGTTGAGTGCCGGCATCGATCAGTTTGATCCCTTCAGCGATGAACATGACGCATTTGCCATCTCGATCCTCGCTGATTCGCATCAGCTTTCGTTCGATTCAGAGGGCCGAATCATGTTGCCCGAAGTGCTGCGGGAGCATGCCGGCATAACCGAACAAGCGGCCTTCGTCGGACGCGGTGCGACCTTTCAGGTTTGGGAGCCCGACGCGTTCCGTGGTTATCAAGAAGATGCGCGTAAACGGGCTCGCGAAGAACGAGGGAATCTACGCCTCGATGGCGGAACGGGCGGAGCACCGGCCGCGTGACGACCAATCGCAAGGTTGCAGTGAATGAGCCGGCGCACATGCCGGTGATGGTAGACGCAGTATTGGAATCATTGGCCCCACGGGACGGCGACTCATTTGTCGACGGGACCTTTGGCGGTGGCGGATACACCTGTGCCCTGCTGAAGGCCGCTGACTGCAAGGTTTGGGGGATCGATCGTGATCCCGATGCCGTGCTCCGCGGCGCTGGTCTGATAGAGCGATATCCCGGACGCCTGGAGGTGATCGAAGGCAAATTCAGTGACATGGGATCGCTGCTTTCCGATCGCGGAATCACTGGCATAGACGGTGTGGCGCTGGATCTCGGTGTGTCCAGCTTCCAGCTGGAGGATAGGGCAAGGGGATTTTCGTTTCAGATCGATGGTCCCCTCGACATGAGAATGGGCGGGACGGGAAGAACTGCCGAAGAGGTCGTGAACGAGGAGGATGAATCGACCCTCCGAGATCTCATTCATTCCTATGGTGAAGAGCGTCATGCCGGGCGGGTTGCCCGGGCCATCGTCGCTGAACGCTCTCGAGAACCCATCCGTACAACGGGCCGGCTTTCGGACGTCGTGGTCAACGCGATGCCGAAAGCGTCGGCGCACCGACGCCGGGACATTCATCCCGCTACGCGGACATTCCAGGCGCTCCGGATTTATGTGAACGACGAAATCGGGGAACTCAAGCGTGGTCTCGCCGCGGCGGAACGCCTTCTCAATCCACGCGGCCGGCTGGCCGTGGTGTCATTTCATTCTCTCGAAGATCGGGAAGTTAAGCGTTTTCTCCAGGCCCGCGGCGGCTTGAAGCCCAGGACCTCGCGGCATCGCCCGCCGTTACCGTCGGAGGCTTCCGCACCGACATTCGAGCTGCTGTTTCGCGGCGTCCGCCGTCCGACCGATGCTGAGATTTCCAGAAATTCCCGCGCCCGATCCGCTCGCTTGAGAGCCGCAGTCCGAACCGAGACGGCGTCTTGCCAGGAAACGGTGTCGCCATGATGCGGCCGTTATACATCGCTGCGTTTGTGGTCGCCGTCATGCTGACCTACGGCCTCTATTCGATGAAGTACGAAGTCCAACGCTTGGAATCGAAGCTCCTGTCGCTGCAGACGGAACTCGGATCCGAACGCGAGGCGGTGCAGGTATTGCGGGCCGAGTGGAGCTATCTGAATAGTCCCGAGCGGTTGCAGAAGCTCGCCGCTCGGCATTTGGAGTTGACGCCGGTCTCATTGCATCGACTGGCTGCGCTCGACCGACTTCCACTCAAGGAAATCTTGCCCGATTTCGGGAAACGGGGACCGGAGCCAAATCCTTCTGCCTCCAAGACCTCTTGGAACAAGGCCTCCAGAAGAAATGCTGCTATCGCGGATGGTGATCGTTGATGACCGGCTCGTATGAACAGATAAGCGAACAGCATCTGCCGTCGCGACTGGCAGAGTCCGTACGCCTTGAAGGCGCCCGTAAGCAGGCGGTAGAGACTGGGCGCACTCGCCTGGTTCTGGTGGCTGCGGTGTTTGCATTTGCCTTCTTGGTGCTCGCCGGGCGCCTGGTCCATCTCTCTTCCATTGGTGAGGGCGGAAAGGGTCATCTGGCGCTGAGCGGAGGTGGCGAGATTGGACTTGCCCGCGCTGAGATCCTGGACCGCAACGGAGTGTTGTTGGCCAGCGACCTCGGTACCGCATCTCTCTACGCAAATCCGCGACTCGTTCTGGATGCCGCGGATGCATCTGCTCGGATTTCAGGCCTTCTTCCGGGTGTCGACCGGAGTGAACTTTTCTCGAAACTTTCCAAGTCGAAGCGCTTTGTGTGGGTCAAGCGTCACCTCACGCCTCGTCAGCAATATGCCGTCAATGCACTGGGATTGCCCGGTTTCGCGTTTCTAGAGGAGCAGAAACGTGTTTATCCGCAGGGAAGCTTGGTGGGACACATTGTCGGCTATACCGGTGTCGATAATCGAGGCCTCGCGGGTATTGAGAGGCACCTCGACGAAAGGCTGGGCACTGCCGCCCGAAACGGTGGTGCCCAGCCGCCCCTGCGTCTCAGTTTAGACGTTCGCGTGCAGCATGTTCTCCGGCACCAGCTTTCGACTGCGATGGAAACGTACCAGGCACTTGGGGCGGCTGGTGTCGTCCTGGATGCCAATAGTGGTGAGGTCGTGGCGTCCGTCTCTTTGCCGGATTTCGATCCTCATCGTATCGATAAGGCGCCGGACGCCTACAGGTTCAATCGGGCCAGTCTCGGCGTTTATGAGATGGGCTCCACGTTCAAGATCTTTACGCTCGCGATGGCTTTGGAGCATGGGACTACTGATCTCGCAGACAGCATTGATGCTCGAAAACCGATCCGTGTGTCGCGTTTCCTGATTCGAGACGATCACGCGAAGGAACGGTGGCTGTCTGTCCCGGAAGTGTTCATTTACTCCTCGAATATCGGTGCCGCGCGGTTGGCACTCGATGTGGGGGCAGAGCGTCAACGGAAGTTCCTTGATCGCATTGGATTGCTGCAGAAAGCCCCGCTTGAAATCTCTGAAGTCGGTCAGCCCATCGCTCCCGATCCATGGCGTAAGGTCAGCACAATGACCGTGGCATTCGGTCACGGCATCGCCGTTTCACCCATTCAAATGGCGACTGCCGTCGCATCGCTCGTGAATGGCGGCATTCGCGTATACCCGACTCTCATGGCAGGGAATGCCAGCGTCACATCGGCTCAGGAACGCGTGGTCTCCGAGCGAACATCACAAACGTTGCGGCGGCTGCTCCGCCTTAATGTGGTCGAAGGAACGGGCACCAAGGCCGAAGTCCCGGGCTACTTCGTTGGCGGCAAGACGGGAACCGCGGAGAAGGTTGGTGCAAACGGGTACCGCCGCAGGGCCCTTCGATCCTCTTTCATCGGCGTATTCCCGACATCGGCGCCTCGATACGTGGTTTTGGTCATGCTCGATGAGCCGAAGGGCACGAAGGAGACATTTGGCTACGCCACCGCGGGGTGGACCGCCGCGCCTGTCGTTGGGCAGGTCATTAAGCATGCCGCGCCTCTACTCGGCGTCGAAGTCGATAGTCCCGATGGCCACGCGCCGTCCGAGAACGTCGACTTGGGCAGGAAAGGACGCCAGCTTGCTTCTTTCTGAATTAATTAACGGCGACGGCGCTTCCCCCGCACGCGGAGTGGACATCATCGGTATTACGTCCGACAGCAGGGAGGTGCGCCCCGGCTATCTGTTTGCTGCGTTGCCGGGCTCGACTCTGGACGGTCGCGACTATATCGACGATGCCCTTGATCACGGGGCGGTTGCGGTGCTGGCTGAGCCGGACACGGCCATTCCCCGCAAAAATGTTCATCTCGTCGCAGACTCGAATCCCCGCCACCGGCTGGCGGTCGTCGCGGCAAGATTTTACGGCGCACAGCCCGAAACCGTTGCCGCTGTTACGGGAACGAATGGCAAGACCTCCGTCGCCAATTTTGCGGCCCAGATCTGGTCGGCGACCGGTCGGATTGCCGGATGCATCGGCACTCTGGGTCTGCAGGCACCGGGCGTATCGGATTCTCTGTTTCACACCACGCCAGACCCGGTCGCGCTACACAAGGCGCTGGCAGAACTCGAACGTAGCGGTGTGGATCACTTAGCTATCGAGGCTTCGAGTCATGGTTTGGACCAGTGTCGGCTCGACGGCGTGAAGATCGACGTCGGGGCATTCACCAGTCTCAGTCAGGATCACCTCGACTACCACGGTGAAGCAGCCAATTACTTCAATGCCAAACTGCGCCTGTTCTCCGAAGTCATGTCGACAGACGGTACGGCAATTTTGAACGTCAACCTTTCTCAGTACGAGACCGTCTCCAAGACCTGCCGCGAGCGTGGGCAGCGGGTTCTGTCATATGGCTGCAACGGCGGTGACTTCAGCATTCTGAGAAAGCGCCCCACTGACGGAGGCCAGAGTCTCGAACTTGACGTCATGGGTGCCCGGTATGACCCTGCGCTCCCCCTTGTCGGCGGATTTCAGGCGGAGAACGCTGTCTGCGCGTTGGCAATCGCGGTCGCAACCGGGGTCGATCCGCATGCCGCAGTCGAATCGATGTCGGCGTTGGTCGGTATCCCGGGCCGCTTGCAGCGCGTGGCGACCCACCCCTGTGGTGCGGACGTTTATGTGGATTACGCCCACACGCCGAACGCCCTGGCCAACCTGTTGAATGCAATCAAGCCTTACGCGTCGAATCGCCTTGTCGTGGTGTTCGGGTGTGGCGGCGATCGGGATAGAGGCAAGCGTCCCGTCATGGGTGAGATCGCGTGCCAGTATGCGGATCGGGTTATCGTGACGGACGACAACCCGCGCGACGAGGACCCCGCCGCCATTCGCCGGCAGGTCATGGCCGGCTGCGATCGTGCCATCGAAGTGCGAGATCGAGCAGAGGCGATTCGGGCTGCCACCGCAGGTCTCGACGTGGGCGACGTTCTGGTCATTGCCGGTAAGGGGCATGAGCAGGGTCAGATAATCGGCGGCGATGTACGGCCTTTTGATGACGCCGAGATGGCAAGAGCTGCCGTCGCGGAGATGGGTGGGGTCCGAACATGAGCGAGGCACCCTTGTGGACATCGGGTACAGCGGCGCAGGCCACGGGTGGGAACGCCTCGGGTGCCTGGATAGCGACCGGTGTCTCCATCGACAGCCGCACAGTCTCGCATAGCGAACTCTTCATCGCGCTTAAAGGCCCGACACACGATGGGCATGATCACGTCACGCAAGCACTTGATGGCGGCGCAGCAGCTGCGGTGGTTTCCGCGCCGCATGCCGGTGTAGCTGATCGATCGCGTCTGCTTGTCGTTGAGGATACTCAGGCCGCACTGGGGGCGTTGGGCGTCGCCGCTCGCGCGCGCTTCCCGGGAAGCGTTGTTGGTGTAACGGGAAGTGTCGGCAAGACCGGCACAAAGGAAGCCTTGAAACTGGCGTTAGAGGCAACCGCACCGTGCCATGCCAGCGCGAGTAGCTTGAATAATCATTGGGGCGTTCCCCTCAGCTTGGCGCGATTGCCCCATGATGCGGGGTTCGGGGTGTTTGAAATCGGCATGAATCATCCCGGTGAGATACGTCCGTTGACGGCATTCGTTCAGCCTCATATTGCGGTCGTTACCACCGTCGAGGCAGCGCATCTGGAGTTTCTGGGAACGATCGAAGCTGTTGCTGACGCAAAGGCCGAAATCTTCGAAGGTTTGGTTCCCGGCGGTTCAGCTATTCTCAATCGCGACAACGACCAGTTCGACAGGCTGGCGGCCGTTGCCCGCGAATGTGGCGCAGAGGTGATCTCGTTCGGGTTTTCCGAGACCGCAGACGTGCGGGCCGAGAAGGTTGCGCTGCATCCGGAATGCATCTGTGTCGCAGCCGACATCAGAGGAACTCGGACTACATATAAGATAAAGGCTCCGGGTCGGCATTGGGCTCGAAACAGTCTGGCTGTATTGGCGACCGTCGATGCATTGGGGGCCGATCTGGGGCTTGGCGCTTTGGCGCTGGGCAGCCTCACACCGCCTGATGGCCGGGGCCGTCGTCACCGTGTCGCCGGTGTCGATGGACACTTTACGGTCATCGATGACAGTTACAACGCCAGCCCCGCTTCGGTACGTGCCGGGCTGGAAGTGCTCGGTGCCGCCGACACCACAGACGGCGGTCGCCGCATTGCCGTGCTCGGCGACATGCTCGAACTCGGTTGCGACACTGATCAACTTCATGCGGAATTGAGCACGGACATTGTGGACAACGGTGTTGACGGCGTTTTCACGTGCGGCGCGCATATGCGTCATCTGTTTGATGCCCTTCCCGCTGGCGTTCGTGCCGGACACGCCGAAACGTCGACGGATCTGGCCCCTATCGTGAGCCGATATGTGGGCCCGGGAGACATCGTGCTGATCAAGGGCTCCTTCGCGAGCGCCATGGCGCGCGTGGTGGAAAAACTGCTGACCGTCGAGACCCAGAAACGCGCGGTCAACGGGTAGGGAGTGCCGACGAGACTATGTTGTATTTCCTCGCCGAATACGCGGATCAGTTTGGTCCGCTGAATCTCTTCCGGTACCTGACATTCCGCACAGGCGGTGCCGTGCTTACCGCCCTGCTGGTCAGCTTTATCTTCGGCCCCGTGGTGATCAATTGGCTGCGATCGACCCAGACGAACGGACAACCGATCCGGGGTGACGGTCCGGAACGCCATCTGATTGCCAAGCAGGGAACACCCACCATGGGTGGATTCCTGATCCTTTTGGGCCTGGCTATCGGCACGTTGTTGTGGGCGGATCTCGCAAATGACTACGTGTGGGCGACGCTTGTCGTGACCCTTGGGTTTGGTGCCATCGGATTCGCGGACGACTACTTGAAAGTCAGTCGATACAGCCATCGAGGTTTGCCCGGAAAACTGAAGATTGTGCTGGAAATTGGGGTGGCCTCGGTCGCGACCCTTTGGATCATGTATGTCATGCAAGAACCGTTGAGTACCGCGCTCGCTGTACCCTTCTTCAAGGACGTATTGGTCGATCTAAGCTGGTTTTTTGTGCCTTTCGCGGTTTTTGTCATGGTTGGCGCCTCCAACTCGGTCAATCTGACGGACGGTCTCGACGGCCTGGCAATCGTTCCCGTTATCATCGCGGCAAGCACCTTCGCTTTCATTACCTACATCGTGGGTAATGCCGTGTTTTCCGACTATTTGCAGCTTCACGCCGTCCCCGGCGCCGGCGAGCTGGCAGTTTTCTGTGGCGCACTCGTTGGTGCCGGATTGGGCTTCCTTTGGTTCAATGCGCCTCCCGCCATGGTCTTCATGGGCGATACGGGAAGCCTCGCCATGGGCGGTGCTCTCGGTGCGATCAGCGTCGTCACCAAGCACGAGCTGGTGCTGGCTATTGTTGGGGGTCTGTTCGTCCTGGAGACGGTTTCGGTGATCGTTCAAGTGGCGTCATTCCGTCTCACGGGACGGCGCGTTTTTCGTATGGCACCCCTGCACCACCATTTTGAGCAAAAAGGTTGGGCGGAGCCGACCATCGTGATCCGCTTCTGGATCGTCGCTTTCATCTTGGCCCTGGCCGGGCTCGCAACTCTGAAGTTGAGGTGAACGCGTGGTGGAAGTGACATCCTATGGGGGCGAACGGGTGGCCGTGTTCGGCCTCGGCAAGAGCGGTCTTTCCGCGGTACGAGCGCTGGTCGCCGGTGGTGCCGAAGTCTGCGCCTGGGACGATGACGCCGCGCGCCGCGCG
>CEUN01093047.1_pt1 | contig 25552 bp, 16 predicted proteins | sample 361501 | NCBI WGS metagenome assembly CEUN01 (sample SAMEA2622801, study PRJEB7988) | marine metagenome | biome: marine biome (ENVO:00000447); feature: marine epipelagic mixed layer (ENVO:xxxxxxxxx); material: "saline water (ENVO:00002010), including plankton (ENVO:xxxxxxxx)" | depth 120 m | reverse complement strand
TCGCTCCCATCGCTCGATCGGCGTTTATCGCTTTTGGGTTTCTTGGGAACTGGGTTTGTCCGAAATAGCTGACCGACCCCAGAGACGATAACCAAGAATTGGAAAGGGAGAGAGCTTGGAACCGTGGACGGCATCGTTCACTGTGCCGCCAGATGCTCATGACACGGTTGATCTTATTCCTGAGTCTGGCTTCATCGCACGCTGCCGCACCGCTCTGGAAGGCGAGCGCTGACCAGGCATTGACGGCGCTCAAGGACGGTGGATGGAAATTGGATCAAATCGCCGGAAGTGAATCCGTCCGGATTCATCAATCGGTGAAAGTGCCGTTGCGGGAGCACGCCCACTACCGCTTCTCCGTTCAGCTGCGTGCCGAGCGGCCGATCAGCAAGAGCGTCGATTTTTATCTCAAGACCGTTGTTCCACCGGGAGCATTCCGGGGAACGGATATCGACCTGGGTTGGGTGCGAACCTGGGCGCAAAACGTGGGGACGAACTGGACGCGCTTCACGCTCGACTTCTATCCGCCAGCCGTGCTCGATTCGGATGGCAAACCGGTCGAGATCGAAGTTCGGCCGACCGTTCAGTTGCGGAAGCCAGGTCCCTTGTTAATCGGAGAACATTCGTTTGCACCCGTGCCGGTGACACCGAGCAAGAAGGCGGGCATCGCCAAACTACGGAAGGCGATAAGTGCCAACGGTGCGGTCGACGCACCATTCAGCGTTCTGGGCGGTATCCTCCCGCTGTCCGACGGCAGGCTGATCGCCTTGCGCGATGACTTCTCGAAACGATTTTCCACCGATGGCGGCCGCACTTGGGGAACGGCTACCAAGCTGGCCGTCGACGATCCGTTCGACTCCCTTTCCGGCGCCATTGCCATGAGCAATGGAGACATCGGAATTTGGTCGGTCAGTTGGGAAAAGCCGATATACTTCTGGCGCAGCTCCGATGATGGCGAGACGTGGTCCAAACGCATCACAATGGGTCCGGTCGGAGCACCGTATCACGGCAACTGCATGATCGAACTGCGACCTCGCGTAGGTGAGAAAGTGGGCCGGCTGGTGATCGGAGTTCGAGTGGCAAAGAACTACCACGCCGGCATCTACGAACCCGCCGGCGCATACGGCACGGTTCACGGTCGCCGAATCAAGGTGGAAGGGCACGGGCACGATCCCGAGTTGGTATCGTCCTTCGCGTACTACAGCGACGACGGCGGCCGCAGTTGGAGTCGCAGTGAAGAGGATGTGTTTGTCTGGAAGGACGAAGGTCGCGGTGGCATGTGGTTGTCGGACGAACCGAACGTCGCCGAACTTCGTGACGGCCGCCTGGTGATGTTCCTGCGCACGACGCTCGGCAGGATCTACCAATCCTTCAGCCACGATCGCGGCCACCGATGGTTGATCCCCGAGCCCACCATTTTGCCGACCAGTATTTCACCCTGCTCGCTCGAAGCACTTCCAAAGGGCGATCTGCTCTGTGTCTGGAACAACGTCAGCCGCGCTGAGGTAAGCCGAGGCTTGCGCCGCGCCCGGCTCTGTTCTGCCATCTCCAAGGACAACGGCAGGAGCTGGCAACACGTGCGCACCTTGGCCGCGATTGGCGTCGAACCGCTCAACCAGATGGCCAAGTTGGATGAGCCCGCCATGACCCGTGCCGACAAGGAACTCGGTGAACTCCCGATGCCCTTCGGCTACCTCAGCTATCCTGACATCACCGTCCATGGCGGCCAGGTCTTGGTCCATTACTACATGACCTTTGTCCGTCCGAGCATGAGCGCTGGTGGCCGCTTGTTCATCCGCCCGCTGGATTGGTTTTACGGAAACGACTGAGTCAGTTTCGGCAGCCTGCCAGATCCAGAGCGTCCGCCATACCGATCTATCCCACAGGAAGCCGAACCGTTGCGATACAGCCCTTCCCGCTTGGGTGATTCTCCGAGGTGAGACTACCATCGTGCGCATCAATGATCTGGCGGCTCAAGGCCAACCCGATTCCACTCCCGTTCGGTTTGGCCGTGAAGAACGGAACGAAGAGGTTTGCGGTATTCGCCAACCCATGACCGTTGTCAGAAACCCGGATCTCAACACCCCATGAACTACGATTCGATTCGATCACGCGCAGGAGGCGAGTCTGCTGATTTTAGGAAAGATTGGCGATCTCGACGAGAAACAGGGTCCCGCCAACGGCCAGGTCACGTCATCGGTCCCGATGACCACAAACTACATCCGCGGTTGCACCGACTAGCTCGCCATTGCAAGCTCCCAGCGTGACTCGAACATTGATTCTATCGGTGTCTGCCCTCGTGTTGGCGGGAATGCAACGCGGACATGCTTGGGACTACGCAGGCCACCGCATGGTGAATCTGTTGGCCATTGAAAATCTTCCGGCAGACTTCCCTTCGTTTGTGAATGAAGCGAAGAATCGTGAACGGATTGCCTTCCTTGGGGGCGAAGCGGATCGCTGGCGAAACACGCCCGATCTCCCGCTAAAACACGCCAACGGCCCCGACCATTTCTTTGATATCGAATACCTGAAGGACTACGACATCACATTCGAATACCTGAGTCCGTTTCGATACACATTCGTCCAACAACTCGGCCGCACCAAGGCCCTGTTTCCCGACCGCTCCCCCAAGATACCGGTCGAGCAAAACCGCGATCGCACGAAGGGCCTGCCCGGATTCCTTCCGTGGACCATCATGGAATATTACAGCAAGGTAAAATCAGCCTGCAGCTACCTGAAGGCATTCGAGGAGTTGGGCACACCAGAGGAAATCGAGAATGCCCGTCAGAACATCGTCTATCTCATGGGCGTCATGGGGCACTTCGCGGGCGACGCATCACAACCACTTCACACCACGAAGCATTACAATGGATGGGTTGGCGATAATCCGCATTCATACACGACAAACCGGAGGTTTCATTCGTGGATCGACGGAGGATACCTGAAGAGAACCGGCGGACTGGACTTCAACAAACTCAAACGACAGGCCCGCAAAGGAAAGAAACTGAATACCATTCGTGGCCGGACCGACTACATCTTCCCCGTCATCATTGGATTCATTCGCGAACAACACAAACTGGTCGAACCGCTCTATCGAATGGACAAAGACGGCAAGCTCACCGGCGATGGAGCGAAAGGACGCATGGGCAAACCCTTCCTTGAGAAACAGATCGTCGCCTCATCCGAACTCCTCACGGACCTCTGGTATACGGCCTACAAGCTCGCGCCCGCCGATCGCTATCTGATTGCGCGCTTGAACGAGCGGAAACTGAATGCTTCAAAATGAACAAAGCGAAATTCGAATACTACGTCGTCTTGGTCACGGCACCGGACATCGACGTGGCTCGAAATGTCGCCAAGGCCGTGCTGGAGCAGAAGAAAGCGGCCTGCGCCAATATTGTTCCGCAGATTGAGTCGCACTATTGGTGGGAGGGAAAGTTGGAGTCATCAAACGAAGTGTTGATTGTGTTCAAGACGACGGAGAAAGCGCTACACCAGCTTGAGCACGTGGTTCGAGAGGAACATCCCTACGACACGCCTGAAATCGTCTGCACGGAGATTACCCGCGGAAATGATCGCTATCTCAATTGGCTTAGCGACAGTGTAAATGCCTGACTTGGAAGGGGCTTCCGAATCAGCATTTCAGCTTGTCCTTCAACATCTGAACGACCGCACCTGGGTTTGCCTTCCCCTTGCTGAGTTTCATCACGTTGCCCATGATGCGATTGATGGCGGCTTCTTTTCCGTTGCGGAAGTCTTCCGCAGGACCGGGGTTGGCGGCAATCGCCTCATCACACCAGGCACCGAGAGCATCTTCGTCGCTTTCCTGTACCCAGCCCTTCTCTTCGACAATCGCCTTGGGTGATCCGCCGTTCTTGAACATCAGCACGAAAGTGTCCTGCGCGATCTTGCTGGAGATCTTACCGGAATCCATCAGTTCGACGAGTTGCACCACCGCCGACGGTTCGAATTTCAGCGAAGCAAGATCAGTCTCGGTTTCCGAGAGTTTCGCACGGAGGTTGTTGATGACGAGATTGGCAACTCCCTTCGGATTCTTAGCGTCCTTTGCAATGCCTTCGAAGTAGTCTCCCAGAGGGACGTCGTTCTTGAATGTCTCAGCGTCGCCTTCAGGAATCCCGTAGTCCTTCACAAAGCGCTGTTTTCGCGCCAGCGGCAGTTCGACGATTCGCGTTCGCACATCGGCAAGCCAATCTTCGGAGGGCTCAAGCGGCATGAGATCAGGACAGGGAAAGTATCGGTAATCATGCGCACTTTCCTTACTGCGCATCTCCTCGGTGATTTCAGCAACATCGTCCCAACGACGGGTGGACTGAGGGATCGTTTTCCCGTTGGTGACGTCTTCGATCTGGCGTTCGATCTCATGCTCAAGCGCCTTCCGGGCACCACTGAAGGTGTTCATGTTCTTGATCTCGATCTTCCCGCCAAGTTCCGTGCTGCCTTTCGGGCGAACGCTGACGTTTACATCGCAGCGCACCATGCCCTTCTCCATGTCGCAGTCACTGACGCCTCCGTAGATCAGGATATCCTTGAGCGCATTGAGATATTCATAGGCCATGTCTGCGCTGGTAATGCAGGCTTCGGTGACAATCTCCAACAGCGGCACGCCAGCACGGTTGAAATCCACACCAGAGAACTTGTCGAAGTGGAAGCTCTTGCCCACGTCCTCTTCCAGATGGGCCCGATTCAATTCAACCCGCTGGATTCCTTCTTCAAACTCAAACTCCACATACCCGCCCACGTTTGACGGCAGTTCAAACTGAGAGATTTGGTAGTCCTTCGCAGCATCGGGATAGAAGTAATTCTTCCGATCAAATTTCGCCCGCGCGGGGATGTCGCAGTTGAGCAGCATACCAGCAAGTGCGGTCTGCTTGAGTGCCTCTTCGTTTGGCACGGGCAGTGAACCAGGCATGCCCAGGCACACCGGACAGACATTGGTATTCGGATCCGAACCATACTGATTCGGACAACCGCACCACATTTTGGATTGGGTTCTGAGCTGGACGTGTGTTTCCAGACCGATGACAGCTTCGTATTCCATTCTGTAAGACGATTCGCCGTTATTCAGCGGGCATTCCTTCTTGGCGCAATCCCGTAATTGTGGGTAACGGAAGCACAACGTAGCTCCCCCCATCCTCTTCATGCACGATCACAAACGCAGATCGCGCCGGACCGATCGAGATGTAATCCCGGTGCGGGATCTCAAAGGAATTCCCGTCCGCCATGAGAATCGTAAATGGCTTTCCACTATCTACCGCTGTTTCTATCTGGTCGCGTGACATGACAATCAATGACTTTGCGAGTTAGTCGAACTCCAACTGCCTTTCCAACGCTACTTCAGCCTCTCCGGATTCAATCCCTGGAGATTCTTCGGGATGAACTTTCCGTTCTTGCGGATCAGTTTGTCGTCGAACCACACTTCGCCACCGCCGTAATCACTGCGTTGGATGAGCACCATATCCCAGTGCACGGCGGACTTGTTTCCGTTGTCGCACACCTCATAGGCCTGTCCCGGCGTGAAGTGCATTGAGCCGGCGATCTTCTCGTCGAAGAGGATGTCTGTCATGGGGGTCTTGATGTGGGGATTGAATCCCAATGAAAACTCACCGATGTATCGCGCACCGGAATCGGTATCGAGGATCTCGTTCAAGCGCTTCGTGTTGCTGCTGGTGGCCTTGATGATCTTCCCGTTCTCCAGCGTCAGTTTCACGTTTTCGAAGCGGGTGCCGGAGTAGAGCGTGGGCGTGTTGTATTGGATGGTTCCATTGACGCTGTCCTTCACCGGGCAGGAAAACACCTCACCGTCGGGGACATTTCGATCACCTGCGCATACAATACCGGGCATGCCTTTGATCGAGAACCGCAGATCCGTTCCCGGTCCCTTGATGTGCACTTTGTCGGTCTTGTTCATGAGCTTGGCCAAAGGCTGCGACGCGCGCTTCATCTTGGCGTAGTTCATTGTGCAGACATCAAAGTAGAAATCCTCAAACGCCTCCGTGCTCATGTTGGCGGCTTGCGCCATGCTTGGCGTGGGCCAGCGAAGCACCACCCACTTGGTCTTGTTGACGCGGTAATTCAAAACCGGTCGCAGGGTCTTTGAATACATCGCCATTTTGTCGCTGGGAACATCCGAGGCCTCGTTGGCGTTGTGTGCTCCGCGAATGGCGATGTAGGCCTGAAATTTCTTCATGTTGCCCAATTCGATCGACTTCATGAGCGAAGCGTGATCCTCGTTGGTTCCACGGTAGATCTCCCGGAGCACCTTTCCGTGGCTCAGTTGCACGTAGGGATTCGCTTTCCGCTTCCGCACGGAGCGGATCAGTTCGACCGTGAACTCGTCCGGGATATCGATCAGGTGCAGCTGCACATTCTCACCGGCCTTGACCTCGGTGGAATATCCAACCAGGAGTTCAGCGAGTTTCTTGTAGCGTGGGTCTGTCATAATTTGCGCGAGAGGTTAGCGAGACGCGGGAGTCGGGGCAAGGGGCGTTCCGTTGGAGTTCACGCTCTTCGCGTGGTTGCCTGCTCATTCCGGCTGGCTCGCCAACTTGCGAGCTCAACAGGCTCAGCGTTTCCTAAGCTGTTCCCGGGTGCGGGAAGCCAATCCACTGAGCTTTGGTTTCAGCTCTTTCACAGTTCCCTTCTTCATCCGATCGATGAAGAGAACACCATTCAAATGATCCACCTCGTGCTGAATGCAACGACTCAGGAGTCCACCCGCTGTGAATTCGATCGGTTTCAGCTCGCGATCCATGGCCTTCACGGCGACGGACTCAGGTCGCTCCACATCAGCATAAATATCAGGAAAACTCAAACAGCCTTCCGGCCCCTCCTCCCGTTCTCCACCCAATTCCAATTCCGGATTGATCAGCACCAGAGGCATGATGGATTTGGGATCTGCCTCCTCTCCGTCGATCTTCAGTGTCGAGGGCCGATCCTCGACCGCGCTGATATCGATCACGGTCAGCTGAAGCGCCTGCGCAACCTGTTGCGCCGCGAGTCCGATCCCGTGATAATCCTCCATCGTCTCGAACATGTTCTGGATCAATGTTTCGATTTCCGGAGTGATTTCACTGATGTCAGCCCCCTTCTCACGAAGGATCGGGTGGCCGTAATTCACAACATCCAACACCATCGGCCGAAACCGTAGCGATTCGATTTCGACGCGGGAAGTCCTTTTCAAATCTCGCACCAAAGACTGGACATTCGAACAACACCCGCAATCCTCTCGTCACTTGCCCATGAAACGAATCGCACTCCTTGCTGCTCTGCTCCTCTGCTCAGTCTGCCACGCTGACGCTGCTTCCCGTCCAAACATCATGGTTTTCCTCATCGATGACATGGGCGTGATGGACACATCCGTTCCATTCCTGACCGACAAGGACGGCAAGGCCAAACGCTATCCGCTGAACAACTACTATCGCACGCCCGGGATGGATCGCCTCGCCAGCAAGGGAATTCGCTTCAACCAGTTCTACGCCATGAGCGTCTGCTCCCCGACGCGCATCTCCATTCTGACGGGCCAGAATGCCGCGCGCCATCGCGCCACGAACTGGATAAACCCTTGGCGCGACAATGCCGGCAAGAATGGCCCCCCTCGCTGGAACTGGACCGGTCTTGGGAGGAAAGACATCACGCTGCCGGGCGTGCTCCGAAAGTCCGGATACCAGACGATCCATGTTGGCAAAGCCCACTTTGGCCCGGAGGAACACGACGGTGGAGAACCTCTAAACCTTGGTTTCGACATCAATGTTGGCGGTGCGTCGTTCGGCGCACCTGGCAGTTACTACGGCGAAAAGAACTATGGCAAAGGAACCCGACGTGCGCGCTCAGCCGTCCCTCACCTCGACAGGTATCACGGTACTAAAACCCATCTCTCTGAAGCTCTCACCATCGAGGCCAAGAAACGGGTGAGCGATACGGTCAAGTCCGGCAAACCGTTCTTCCTCTACTTCTCCCACTACGCCGTGCATTCCCCTTTCGAAAGTGATCCGCGTTTTGCCGCCCATTATGAGAAGTTTGACAAACCGAAGAACGCGAAGGCCTTCGCGACCCTGATCGAGGGCATGGACAAATCTCTGAACGACATGCTCGACCACTTCAATGATCTGGGAGTCGCTGAAGACACTTTGGTGATATTCCTTGGTGACAATGGCTCGGATGCCCCGCTCGGCCATCAACACGACGTTGCCTGCGCTGCCCCTCTACGTGGGAAGAAAGGCGCACACTACGAAGGCGGAATGCGGGTTCCCTTCATTGCTGCCTGGGCCAAGCCGAACACCAAGAACGCCCATCAGAAGAAGCTCCCAATCAGTATCGGCACGATCCAGGCACAGGTTGCAAATGTCACCGATCTGTTCCCGACCATCCTTTCGATTGCCGGGGCCAAATCGCCAAAAGGACACAAGGTTGACGGCGCCGGACTGAAAACCCTGCTCAACGGACGCAGCGACAAGAAACGTCCCGAACAGTTTCTCATGCACTACCCACACGGCCCGCATCGCAGCAACTACTTCACCACTTGGCGTGACGGCGATTGGAAGGTCATCTACCACAACTTCCCCGACGAACCGCCCCTGGGTGGCAAGGTGCAATCCGGTGGCGCGCGCTACGAACTTTTCAATCTGGCAAATGACCCCTTCGAGTCTGCGAATGTAGCCGACAAGAATCCCAAGGTGTTGAAGAAAATGATGGCGCAACTGGCCGCACAATTGAAATCGCACAAGGCCGTCTACCCGATCGACCAAAAAGGAAAAGCACTCCACCCGATCGTTCCGTGAAGTTCCAGGCAACCGACGTGAGCAGATCTAATCCTACTATGCGAATCGCAGCTTTCATCCCGTTGCTCACTCTGTTCGCCGCAGCGAGAGCAGCAGACATCTCCCCTTCCCTCGTCACCAGCGGCCTGATCGGGCATTGGAAATTCGATGGCAACGCCGATGACACGAGCCACAAGAGAGCCCACGGCATCGTCGTTGGCTCACCGGGATTCCCTGACACATCCCTCGGTGGAAAAAACATCCGATTGAACGGGCGAGACACGCTCATCCGAGTTCCCGCCGAGCGTGCTCCCGATCTTGGTTCGGGAGGCTTTTCCATTTCGCTCTTCGTGCAACCACGCCGTGGAGGCGAACAAGTGATCGTTTCACAAATCGACGACACTGGAACTGGCTGGCGACTCATCCAAACCAAGGAACTGGGTATCAGGCTGGAAACAACCGGCAGAGCTGCTGCCGCTGTTTCCAATATCGACAGTCCCGCAAACGTCCTCGCGTATGGCCGATGGGGACACGTCATTGTGGCCGTCAATCGGAGCACGGACACCGGTTTCGCCCGACTCTACATCAACGCACGTCATCTCGGCGATGGCAAGATCCTGCCGTTTCAGATGAAACCGGCCGATCTCTACATCGGTGGTTCCAAGGACACATTCTTCAACGGCCAACTCGACGAGCTCTACCTCTTCAACCGGCGCGTCAACGAAATAAGCAGGCTTTTCTCGCCCGGTAAGCGCTTCGATTACGATCCCCTGGCCAAAAACAAATTCGAGCAACCCAAGCAAGTCCCCGGCAGGTTCAGCGCGGAACCAGTACCCGCCAATCCGCCAGGCCCATTCCGCAACAATGAATTCTCACTGAAGCCTGATGATGTCGTTGTGTTCATCGGCGCCGGAAATCTCGAAGCCGCCCAAAAGCACGCGCACCTCGAAACCATCCTCACCGCCAATCACCCCAATCACCGTCTCCGCTTCCGCAATGTAGCGTGGGAGGGTGACACCGTTTACGAACAGTGGCGGGACGTAAACTTCGGTGCCTGGCAGGAACAACTGGCCTGGCTCAAGGCCACCGTCCTCGTCGTGCAATTCGGCCAGATGGAATCTCTCGATGGACGCAAGAAGCTCGGTGAATTCGTAAAGGCTTACGAAGCGCTGCTCGATCAATTCGAGAAGCAAACAAAGCAGATTGTGCTTGTGTCCCCCATGCCTTTCGAGAAGCCAAAAGCAAAGGCCGCCCCCAATCTTCTCGATCGAAATGAGGATCTTGCCCTCTACGCCCGCGAAGTCCGTTTGATTGCGAAACGACGCAACGTTCTCTACGTAGATCTGCAGAGCTTGCGCGACACCCCGGGTATCACCCGTGACGGGATTCACCTCACCACCGAAGCTCACTCGGTCGTTGACGAATTGATTGCAACCAAGCTCGGTGTTCCATCGAGTCCCGGCATTGCGATCGAAGGATTGCGTGAATTGATCCAGGAAAAGAACCGGCTCTGGTTCGATTACTGGCGCCCGATGAATTATGCGTTCGCGTTTGGTGATCGCATGCACGTCGCCTTTGGCCGTGGCGATCCAACGCTGCGCGATGAACTCGACGCGCTTCGCCCCATCCTGGAGTCCGCGGAGGCGCGCGTGGATGCCAGGGCGCAGGGCAAAAATCTTCCAGCCTCACCAAAACCACCCACACGCAAGAATTCCCAAATCACCTCCCTCACGCCTGAAGAGCAAATCAAGTCATTCACATTGTATGGCGATCTGCAGGCCAACCTGTTCGCATCTGAAGCAGACGGCATCATCAATCCGGTTCAGATGCGCTGGGACGAACGCGGACGCCTGTGGGTGCTTTGCCTTCCTACGTATCCACAGGTTTTGCCCGGCGCGCAACCCAATGACTACATTCTCGTCTGCGAAGACACCAATGGCGACGGACGCGCTGACAAGTTTCATAGATTCGCCGAAGACCTGCACATGCCCATGGGGCTCGAACTCGGAGACGGCGGACTCTACGTCGGACACGGAACTGAGCTCATTCACCTCACCGATACTGACGATGACGGCATCGCTGATAAGAAGCGCATCGTCCTCTCCGGCTTCGGCACGGGTGATTCCCATCAACTCATCAACTCCTTGATCTGGGGTCCGAACGGCCGCCTCTGGTTCACCCAGGGGCATCACGTTTATTCCCGCGTCGAGACGCCTTGGGGAATCGAACGTCACCTCAAAGCCGGTGTCTGGCGATACCACCCGCATCGTCTCAAGGCCGACAACTTCTTCGAACGATCAACTGCGGGCGCGAATTGCTGGGGCGTTGCCTTTGATGAATGGGGCCAGGTCTTCCACAACACCGGGGATGCCTACGCAGCCTTTTACACGGTTCCCGGCATGATTCGCACCGATCATCCGCGCCGCACCATCTCGCTGTTTACCGACAGCAAGAACATGTGCATCGAGATCATTGGCACCAAGCATCTGCCCGAGGAACTTCAAGGGACGGTTACCTTCGCAGGCTACTACAACAACTCTGTCCCCGTCTACAAAACCGAGCCAGATGGTTCTGGCATCAAGACCTTTCGCCTGCCAGAGCTGATTACTTCGACCCGGCGCGAGTTCCGACCCGTGGATATTCGCGTTGGTCCTGATGGCGGGATTTATCTATGCGATTGGTACAACGAAATCGTCGGTCACTACCAAGCCTCCTACCGCGATCCACGTCGCGATCAGCGTCACGGTCGCATCTGGCGGATCACCTCCAAGAATCGACCGCTCGTCAGACAGCCCGATCTCGCGTCGATGAGCGCCGCTCAACTCATCGAAGAACTGCGTTCGCCCGAGCGTTGGACACGTTACCAGGCCAAACGACTTCTCTTCGCCAAGCCAAGCTCCGAAGTCCAACGTGCGAGCAAGAACTTTAATCCCGCCAATCTCCAGGAAACCTATCGTATCACCGGCCTGCTCGAAGCCCACGGAATCTTCCGCCGCGATCTCATGGAACAACTCCTCAACGCCGGGGAATCTGAGGCTCGTTGCTACGGCGTTCGCATGATCGGCAATTGGGCTCATCGAATTCCTGACGCCACCGATCTGCTCCAACGCTTCATCCGCGACGAGAATCCCCGTGTGCGCCTGGAGGCAATCGTCGCCTCCACCTACCTTGATTCACCGCGCGCAATCGAAATCGCAGTTCAGGCACTCGATTCACCGATGGACCGCTTCCTCAATTACGCCCTTCGCCAGGCTGTTCATGGACTTGCCGACCGGTGGAAACCTGCATTCACATCCGGCAAACTCACTTTCGCCGGTCGCAGCGAACACGCGGCCTTCGTTCTGCAGGAAGATGGCAGCAAGGATATCGCCGGACAGCTCAAGACACTCTCCGCCAATTCCGCACTCTCGGGAGACGCACAATTCAACCTGCTCAAACTGCTTGCCAACATCGGTAGTCCGTCGGATTTGGAATACGTCCTGGATCAGAGCCGGACACACCCGAAGCTCCTGGCCGAACTCGCAGAGATTACACGCATTCGCGGCCTTCGTCCCGGTGGAAATTTTCGAACAACCATCACCAAACACATCAATTCGAAGAACACCGAAGCCGTTCGCGGATCTGCACTCCTCGCTGGTGAGTTGAAGGTAGCCTCTCTGCTTCCACGCATTGGCGAACTCGGTGTCAGAAACGCCACCCCGCAACCCGTCCGCTCCGCGGCTATTCAAGCCTACGGGCAACTGGCTCACGAACGCGCGATCCCCGATCTCATGCAGCTTGCGTCGCCGTCACACAACAAGGACACCCGCATCGCAGCCATCAACGCGCTGGCAGGTATTGACCTCGCTGCGTCTGCAGATCAAGGCGCCCGGCTCCTCAAGAACATCTCCACAGCTGAAGACGCCAATCTCGTGCTCCAACCCTTCCTGAATCGCAAGGCGGGACTCACAATTCTGGCCCCGGCCGTCAGTCGTTCAAAACCCACAACCGACGCAGCCAAGCTCACGCTTCGCGCACTGGCCGCCTCTGGGCGCGACGCGCCAGCACTTCGCAATGCCCTCCACGGTATCCTCGGCAGCGAGGCATTGATCCCAACCTACAGCGCAGAACTGGTTTCCCAACTCAGCCATTCCGTTACCCGTTCCGGGAACGCCACCCGTGGAAAATCTCTATTCAATGCCCCAATCGCAAACTGCATCGCTTGCCACAAGATCAACGACGATGGCGGATTTCAGGGACCGGACCTCTCCTCTGTCGGAACAGGCATGACGACGGAACTCATCATCGAAGCCATCCTGTGGCCCAAACGGCAGGTGAAGGAAGGGTACCTCGCGACTACGGTCACAACCAAAACCGGCGAGTATCACCAAGGCTACAAAACCAAGGAAACCGGCGACGAACTCGTCCTCCGATCAGCCGCAACGGGTCGCGAAGTTCGCATTCCCAAGAACGCGATTACAGAACGACACGAAGCAGGCACCTTGATGCCCGCCGGACTCACCGCTGGAATGACCCGCCAGGAACTGGTTGATCTGGTCGCCTACCTCAGCCAGCTCGGCCGTCGCTAAACACAGCTTTCGTGGAGTGGCGATCGGTTCTTAATTCATGGCCTCATCCTTGTCTTAATCTCAGTGCGAAGATGAAGGCAACGATTGTGACAAGGAAGGAATCTGAAAGTGGATCAGGCGCTACTGCAACTTCGCCAACAGCCCCTTCACATGTCCCAACTTCGGATAATCCGGGAAGGTCTTGATGAAGAATCCATACAACTGCCTCGCGCGTTCCTTCTCCCCGGCTGATGCGAAGTAGTCACCGAGCTGCAGCATGATCCTGATCCGCTGTTGCCGACTCGATGGTTGCTTCAGTGCGAGCCCCCAGAACTGTGAGGCCTTCTTTCCATCTCCTTCCAAGGCAATCATGGCCGCCATCTTCTCAAGCAGCACCGCGCTCTTTGGCGTCACTTTGCTTTGCGCGAGGAACGAGAGGCTTTGCTTCCGCGCAATCCCTTTCGCCGTGTTGATGTTGACGATTCGCAAAATGGACCAATCAACCAGAGGCATGTCCTGTTTCACCAGGTATTCGTGAATCTCCCGGTGCGGACGCAGATACGGCCGGTAAAGCGGATCGCCGACCACGGTTGTCATCCACGACAGTTGACTCTGCGAAGCATAGGCTGCCTCCGCAAAACTGAAGCTGTGGCGAATGAGCCGATAAACAAACAAACCCATGTGCGGTGTTCCACTCAAATACGGCTCATACACCGTCCCCATCGTCGCGCTCGCTCCCTTGGCCAGAAGCGGGCCGATCCAGTTGGAATTCGTTCCGCGCACTGTCGCCCCGCTGAAGGAATGGAGATGGTACGCAATTGCACCGGGCAAAAACTCAACCTTCGGAGCCTTGAACGGACCGGAGACATTTTGGTCATACCAACCGGCATACAGCCCCACATGACTCAAGGGAAATTCTTCCGGAAACGTTTCCGGCTTCTCGTCCTTGATCACTTCCAGTCCTCCGAGTTCCGCGAAATAGGCCGCCTGCGCGAGCGACTGTTCGCCTGGCATCAAATCGCCTTCCTTGATCCCCCGGAGGTCAAAATAAGCCCGCCCCCAATGTCCGTTGGTCTCCGCCGTCAATGCTTTGTCAACCAAGGCCTTGGCAATGGAAACGGTCGGGCCGTCGATGCGTGCAACCATCAACACCCCATTGGTCGGATGCATCTTGTTCACGTTCGTGCTCCCGAACACGTGATTGGGCATGTGCCCGGCCAGCAGAGGCTTCGACTTGATCCGCGGCAGCCATGCCAGTTCGTTGTCCACCGCGGCTTCGTTGCGTTGTAGCGGCTTCGGCAACTTCGCAGCGCCTTCTTCCTTCAATCCCTTGTCCGCTGAGATCTTCAACGGCACACCGTAGCAAAGCGCGGCAAAGCGAATCTTGGCATCCACCAATTTCCCGTCCTTAAACGTGAACAACTTGCGATCCTCCAATTCCTTCAGCAGCGGGTCCTGGATCGTCTTGATGTATTCGTCCCGCGTGATCTCTTCATTCTTCGAGACTTTGAGTCCCACAATATTGTCCAGAGGCACGTTGCGTTTCGTCGCGTAATGCTCGGCCACATCCAGCGAGCCGGAATCTTCCGTGTTGTAAATCAGGACCACGGACTTGCCGGTGTAATCCGCGGCATGCAGTTGCACGGCGACAAGCGCGGTGAGAAGAGTGAGAAACATTTTCATATCAGTCGTTGAAACGATGGTTCGGTGGATTCGCGCTTAATTCAAATCAATCTTCATGCCGTCATAGGCCAGTTCCACCCCCCCGGGCAGCTCGGCCTGGTCGATGTCGTGGTCGTAGCAGTCCGTCAGGTGTGTGAGCACCGCGCGATCGGCGCGGATTCGGCGAGCCGCGGTCAAAGCGTCATCCAGACTCATGTGCGTCCAGTGCGGTTCTTTGCGCAGTGCATCCAGCACGACGCACTCCACACCTTCAATCAACTCAATCACTTCGTCCGGCATCTCGCGGCAATCCGTGCAGTATGCGACCTTCTTCACCCCCTTCTGTTCGAACAAAAAACCCGTCGTATCCAGACTGCCATGCGGTAGCGTGAATGGCGTCACCTTCAAATCCGCCAATGGAAACGGCCCGTCCACCACTCTCGAATCAGGCACAAAGTACGTCGGTGGATGCGGGCCGTCATGGAACGCATAGGAGAATATCGTGTGAAGAATATCCATCGTCGTCTGGCTCCCATAAACCGGCAGCGCCTTCTCACTCAACTGACAGAACCGCCGGCAGTCATCCATGCCCATGATGTGATCCGCATGCGCGTGAGTGACCAACAGCGCATCGAGACGATTGACCTTCTCGCGGAGCATCTGCAGCCGAAACTCCTGCGGAGTATCAATCGCAATCTGGACCTCATCAGTGGTGACCATTGCAGCCGGACGCATTCGATGATTCTTTGGGTTCGCCAGAAACTCCGACGGATACTCCTTCCCGATCACAGGAACGCCCTGTGATGTGCCCGAGCCCAGAATGGTCAGTCGAAAGGCCACTAAACGAATTCGCTTTGCCGACGCTAGCAAAGGCCTCAAATTGCTGGCGAATGAATTCGCGATGCTCAGCGCGCTACGAATAAAAAACCTCGCCCTGGTCGAAGATCTGACCGTCGAATTCCAGCCTGGCTACAATGCCATCACGGGCGAAACGGGTGCCGGCAAATCCATCCTCATCGGCGCGCTCAGCCTCGTCCTGGGCGAACGCGCCAGCAAAAGCCTCATTCGTTCAGGCGCCGACAAGTCCACGGTGGAAGCGGTATTCGACACCCGGCAGATCAAGTCCCCCATCAACCGTTGGCTCGATGAGAACGGCCTGGAGGAATGCGAAGATCATCAACTTTTTCTGAAACGAACATTCTCCGCTGGAGGAACCAACCGCCAGTTCATAAACGGGTCCGCAACCAGTCTTAATCACCTCGCCCAGATCGGTGAATGGCTCGTTGATATTCATGGACCGCACGATCACCAGTCCCTGCTCCACCCAAACCGCCAGTTGGCGCTGCTGGATGCTTACGCAGGATTGGACAAGGACATCGCCGCGTTTACCGCCCTGCTCCGCGAACGGAAAGAGGTGGAAACCGAACGCGCCGATCTGATCGTCGATGAACAGACCTACGAACAACAGCTCGATCTGTTGCGCTTCCAGGTGAAGGAGATCGCTGCTGCTCACCTGGCTGAACTAAATGAGGAAGAGCTCGAACAGGAACACCAGCGTAGCAGCAATGCCTCGCAACTGACCCACCTGGCCGGCAGCACCCTTGACCTGCTCACAGGCGAAAGCGAATCGCTGACCAGTCAGCTGACCTCGATCAGTCGGCAGATACACAGTCTGCACCAAATTGACCCCGCAGCCGAAAACCTCATCGAACTCCAGGAACAAGCATCCGGTGTCATCCAGGAACTTCAGACGGAACTCTCAGCCTACCTCGATCGGATCGAGCTGAATCCAGAACGCCTCCTCGAGCTCGAAGAACAAATCGACGCCCTCCAGTCCCTGAAACGCAAATACGGTCCATCCCTGGAAGACGTCGTTCAGTTTGGCGAAAAGGCTGCAGATAAATTGAGTTTCCTGGAATCGCGCGACGCGGAAGTGAGCCGACTGAATGCCGAATTGGAGCGTCTTTCCAAGGAACTCATCAAGACCGGCAAGACCATCACCAGTAAACGAAAGAAGGTCATCGGCAAGCTCTCCAAGGAAGTTGTCAAGCAACTGCGCGCCTTGGGATTCAAGCAGAGCGAATTCGATGTTGCCCTCGAATCCATGGACACGCCCACCCAGAACGGGTTTGACCGCATCGAATTTCAATTCGCGCCTAATCCCGGCGAACCCTCCCAACCGCTCCGCGCCATCGCATCATCCGGAGAAATGGCCCGCGTCATGTTGGCCATCAAAACCGTGCTGGCCGAACAGGACCGTGTGCCATTGCTGATTTTCGACGAAGTTGACGCCAACGTCGGAGGTGAAACCGCACACGTGGTTGGAGAAAAGATGAGCCGCATTGCGCGGACCCGACAGGTCCTTTGCGTAACCCACCTCGCGCAAGTCGCAGCCGCAGCCGATCACCATCAGGTCTCATCAAAGGAAGTCACGAAGGGACGAACACTCTCAACCATCAAACCGGTCGCCGGCAACGACCGCGTCAACGAAGTAGTGCGCATGCTTGGCGGAAAAGGAGAGGCTGTGATCAAGCACGCCGAGCAACTACTGAAAATGTAAATCCGGCTCACACTTTTCCTGAATAAGGATGATATTGTGGCTGCGGGATGTCTTGGCTGAGGAGGCGGAGTTGCCCAGGCATTCGACAGGCAACGCCCGCCCGTACCAGACACTGCTCCAATCTCCACTTCCCAATCCGTTCACCGTATGTCTCCGGCCTCTTCGGTTTAGCTATGTGAGCTGGCAAACTCGTTAATGATGTTCATCCAAGCATCAGTCCCCTACCTTGCCGCGCGTGCGGATACTGTTCATTGGCGACATTGTGGGCTCACCAGGGCGGAGAGCTGTGAGGAAAATCGTTCCAAGACTTCGGGAGGAACATTCGATCGATGTCGTGGTGGCCAATGGGGAAAACTCGGCCGGTGGATCGGGCATCACGACGAAAACCGCGAAAGAAATCTTCGACGCAGGTGTCGATGTCATCACCTCGGGTGATCATCTTTGGGACCAGAAGGAGGTCGTCGAACTTTTGAATGATGAACCGCGATTTGTCCGTCCGCTCAACTATCCGGCGGATACTCCGGGCCAAGGATGGACACTTCACGAACTCTCCGATGGAAGGAGACTGGGTGTGATAAACGCACAGGGACGAACGTTCATGCCGGCGCTTGAAAATCCTTTTCACGCGCTCAATGCGGCCGTGGATGAAATCCGCAAAACCACTCCGTTCATTCTTGTCGATATCCACGCTGAAGCCACTTCAGAGAAAATCGCAGTTGGCCGGATGCTGGATGGGAAGGTCTCAGCGGTAATCGGAACACACACACATGTTCAAACCGCGGACGAACAAATCTTCTCGAACGGAACAGCATTCTTGTGCGATGCCGGTTTCACCGGCCCGCAGTCGGGCTGTCTGGGGCGAGAGTTTGAACCGATCATCGAGCGATTTCTGACCAACCGACCGCGGAGATTCAGCGTGGCCAAGGAGGGAGTTGAATTGAAAGGGGCTTTGGTGGACATCGATGACGAGGGGAAGGCGCGTTCGATTGTGCGCATTTCGGAAGCACTGCCTGAGGAAACGGCGCAGCTGCGTGCGTGAGCGACGAGTTTAAGTGGCAGCGATATTCTGCTCGCACTCGCTCGCTGCTACGAATGCCGGCCGATGCTACTTACCGGCGGATGTACAGTTCCTCGGCGCGACCGCTAAGATAGGCATTCACCCCTGCCCTAACATTGATAGCTTCCTTGGGCACAGCTCGCTTCAACTCGTCTTTACCAATTCGCGCTGCCAGAAACTCAGCCATCTGCACTGCAACAGCCGCATCCTTGAGGGCAATGCTCTTCAAGGCAGCTACGGGATGCTGGGCCTTCTCCAAGGCTTGCTCTGCAACCGCGCGGGGCGAATTCACCCGGCCATCTCCATCCGCGTCCACCCAGACGGGATTGGTCGCTGCGATGAGACGTGGCGTGAACTTCTTTGAACTCAGTTGATACGGCCTGGGTGTATCCCAGAACGGCTCGCGCAATCCCGGTCCGGTGGCAATCGCTACGAGGTAAGCATCGTTCCAGATTTGCGTATCGAACACGAACCGACCCTTTCGAATCTCCGAACCGGATGTGAAATCACGCCGGCCGATCGAGATTCCGTTGGCAAACAATTCGACGCGATCCGCGCAAACCCAACTGGGTCCGATGACTTCGATCGTCACCCGCACTTTCCCGTCCTTCGTTTGGATCACATCCCCGATCGACGCACCGTTCACATCAATCTCTGCCAACAATCCAAAACTGATCGATGCCTTGCCGTCCAACAGGCTGTCGCACAACTCATCCACATCGATCGCGCCCGAATCTTCGTCCTTCGCCCGAATGTATGTTCTGGCCTGTCCGAGGATGAAACGGCTGACGTCGTGGGTATCGCTTGAGCCCATCCCCACGATTCGGTGTCCCCGATTAAGGAGGGCGAACCAGTCACGAAACAGGCACATCGGATCGGATTGCATGGCCGCAGAGGTGACCACCTCCATCGCATCGTAACCGACGCCCATCCCGCTCCGACCCGTGACCCTGTCGAACACATTCGTTGCAGTCGGCGAGAATCCACTGTGCACGTTGCGTGGGTGATTCAACTGAACAACCTGCACACCGGGCGAACTACGAATCCCTTCCAACAACTCCACCCAATTGGTCAGCTTGTATGGAGGGATGGACGCATCCAGCTTCATTGGGAAGGAATTCAAATGCCCTATCTTGGTGGTGACCTCATTTCCGACGACCGGCGTAAAGTGTTTTCGAACCCCCAGATCCACTGCCGGCTGATGGAAATCCGTGTGGTGGTTGTGATCGGTCGAAATCGCAACTTCGATGCCTTCGCCCGAAATGGTCAGCATGCGTTCATCGAGCGTCGAATCACCATGTCCGCTGAAGGTAAGCGTGTGGATATGCGAATCAACCGAGACCCAACCGCGCGTGTCCACCTCGCGATTCAAATGGAGGTCCACGGAAGTCACGTGTCCTTTCCGAATCTTCACCCGCCTTTTCGCGATGCTGTATTCGAATCCGCGCGATCCCCAGATGTCGTATGTCCCCTCCGGCAATCCGACGCGCGCATAGCCATGCCCGGTGTAGACCACGCCCGCACGGCCAATGACCTTTGGAGCCCCGTCCAGGTACAGTGCGGCCTGGGCGCCGTTCTCGTCCGCGATGGTCACCCTGCCCGGCATCATCTGACCACTCTCGTCAAACAGCCTCGTCTCCAGCCAGCCCTCAGCCAGAAATCTCTTCGCTCCATCTCGCAGGCGAATGGGACCGACATTGATGTCATCGATCCGTTTGGGTGCGCGGATTGAAAGTTTGTTCGTCCCGTCCTTCATTACTCTCTCCGGGACTTCGAGATGATGAACGAGCCTCGTCTGTGATCGCACCAACCCCCCAAGACGCTTTCCATTGAGATAGACCGACCAACCTTCCTTCACGCCTTCCTGTTGGATGAGAAGCGTCTTCGCCTTAGGGTTGGCCTTCGATTCGAAATCCAGATGCAGCTCGCGCCCATGGGCCTTACGTCCGACGTTTTCTTCCCACTCCGGAAAACCGGGCGTACCTAGGAAATACGTATTGTCAGCGATCACCTGCCCGGCGGACTTCACAACGGGCAAGGAGCAAATCAAGACGCACAGTGCGAAACTCAAGCGGATCATCCGGTGATCGTAAGCACACAATGCTGGAGATTCCAGCCACTTGACCCATCCGTAGCCGCAAGCTATCAAGCGCGCGACCACGCCACAAATTCATGCCTCTCACCGAACACGAACTCGATTGCGACGTCCTTGTCGCGGGCGGTGGAGCGGCCGGTGTTCCCTGTGCGTTGGCCGCGGCGCGGAATGGCGCGAAGGTGATTCTCTGCCAGGATCGCCCGGCGCTTGGGGGGAACGCGTCGAGCGAAGTGCGCATGCACATAGTCGGTGCAAACGGAACGGGAAGTTTCGATCGCGGGGAGGAATTGAAAACGGAAGCACGTGAAGGAGGTATCATTGAGGAGATCCGATTGGACAATTGCGTACTCAATCCACAGCGATCTGCCTCGGTCTTTGACTTGATTCTCTACGACAAGTGTCGCACGGAATCCAATCTGACGCTCCTGTTGAACACCACGGTGGTATCCGTCGAGAAGCACGGCAATCAAATCGAATCCGCAATCGCAGAACGTCAAAGCACTGAAGATCGCTTTCGAATTTCTGCCCGAATCTTTGTCGATTGCACCGGCGACGGGCGGCTTGGGTTCGAAGCGGGAGCAGCGTTCATGGAGGGGCGCGAATCGAACGAGCAATTCAACGAGTCACTCGCCATTGCCTCCGCCGACAATCAGCGCCTCGGTTCAACGATTCTTCTTCAAGCCCGCAAACACGATCGGCCAATGCCCTTTGTTGCGCCGGACTGGGTTCGGGAATTCACAAAGGACGAGCTGAAGTTGCGTCTCTACGCCACACCGGGTGAGGAAGAACCGACTCACGAATACGGCTACTGGTGGGCCGAATGGGGCGGAACGCTCGACACGATCAAGGACAACGAGGAGATCCGCGACGAACTCCTGGCGATCACGCTGGGCATTTGGAATCACATTAAAAATGGACCCGAGGCGGATACCTTCGATGCCTCCCTCTGGGCGTTGGACTGGATCGGTTTCCTGCCGGGCAAACGCGAGAGCCGACGTTTCATCGGCAAACACATCCTGACGGAGAATGACATTCTTGAGTCCCGCGAATTCCACGACACCATCGCGTATGGCGGTTGGTCGCTCGACCTGCATCCGCCAGAAGGCGTGGACGCGCCCGATCAGGAACCGTGTGTTCAGACTCCCGTTCCGTTCCTATACGATATTCCACTGTCATGCTGCGTGGCCCGCGACATCGAAAACCTCATGTTCGCAGGACGAAACATATCCGCCACGCACGTGGCCTTCTCGTCCACGCGTGTCATGGCCACCTGCGCCGCGGTCGGACAAGGCGTGGGGACAGCCGCGGCCCATTGTGCGCGTGATCAAATAAACGATTCGGATGAACAAAGGATTCGCTCGATCCAACAGCGCTTGCTTCGAGACGACGCGTTCCTGATCGGGCGAAAACTGGAGCCCGGCTTGGAAGCAGACGCTTCAATTACTGCTTCAAACGGGGATCCGTCTCCGCTTCTCTCCGGACAAACTCGCTCGGTTCATGGAGAGAAAGGCGCAGCGAAAGACCGCGCGATGAAAGGCGTCCATCGCTGGATGTCTTCAGCTGAAGAAGGCCTTCCGGCGTGGGTCATCCTCGAATGGACACAACCTATCGAAATCTCCGGCGTTCGCATCGTCTTCGACACCGGTTTGCATCGCCATCTCACGCTCAGTCACCACGACGGCTACACATCCAAGATGATCTGGGGCAAGGCACAACCTGAGACGGGCAGGGCGTATTCCATAGAAGCACGGGACAAAGACACTTGGACAACTCTTTGGGAGATCGACGACAATCATCAGCGTCTCCGCCATCACGAACTGAACAAAGCAAAAACTCTCGACGCACTGCGCCTGACAGTCCACCAGACGAATGGCATCGACCACGCCCGCATCATGCAAATCCGGGTTGAATGATCCGCGCCTTCCCGCGAATCTGTGCGCCATGTCGAACAAACGGATTCTCTCGCTCCTCGTCTGCGTGTCCTTGCTCGCGTCCGTCACTGCCAAAGACAAGCCCGCCATCCGCAATGTGCTGTTCCTGATCTCGGACGATCTGAAGGCAAGCACCTTGGGTTGTTACGGCGACAAGATCGTGCAGACGCCGAACATCGATTCGCTTGCCGCATCGGGGATGGTCTTCGAACGTGCCTATTGCCAGGGCACGGCCTGCGCTCCTTCTCGGCAGTCGTTCATGTTCAGCAAGTATCGCGGTGCCGGGCAGGTAAACATGGGGCAACACTTCCGCGAGAACGGCTGGTACAGCGCACGGGTCGGAAAAATCTATCACATGCGCGTGCCCGGCGACATCATCAACGACACCAATGGCGGTGATGTCGCGAGTTCATGGACGGAGCGATTCAACTCGCAGGGACGCGAGGCGCACACACCTGGTGACTACGCCTGCCTGAATCTCAACATCTTCACTCGCGCACTCGACGGTCGTGAGTCCACGAAAATGAAGCACCGGATGTTCGTCACGGTCAGCTACGATGGGGATGGCTCCGATCAACCCGATTGGAAGACCGCCACCAAAACGATCGACCTCCTTCGTAAGCACAAGGATGAGCGCTTCTTCCTCGCTGCCGGATTTGTGCGGCCGCATTACCCGATGGTCACTCCGAAGAAGTATTTCGATCTTTATCCCTGGCAGGACATGAAAGTCCCCCATGTACCGGATGGCGATCTGGATGATATTCCGGAGTTGGGCATTGCCGGAACCCAGAACGCGAAGAACCCGATCGGCCAATATCCCGACAACTGGAAACGCATGTGGGCCGGCTACTACGCGTCCATCACCTTCATGGACGAACAAGTCGGGCGCATTGTGAAAGAACTCGAGCGCCTCGGCCTGCGTGACAGCACGGCCATCGTCTTCACCAGTGACCACGGATATCATCTGGGCGAGCACACCTTCTGGCAAAAATCGAATCTTCATGAAGAAGTCCTCCGCGTTCCCTTGATCGTTTCCGTTCCCGGCATGAAACCCGGCCGCAGTCATTCACTTGCGGAACTGATGGACCTCTACCCCACCCTTTCTGAGCTCGCCGGACTAAGTATTCCTGAGGAAACGCAGGGCCGGAGCCTCACATCCGTACTCAAGAATTCCAACGCAAACGTTCGTTCCGGCGCCCTGTCTGTCGGCAAGAAAGGTTATGCCCTGCGTACAACGGACTGGGCCTATATTCGTTATCAGGACGCGACTGAAGAACTCTACAACATGCGCATCGATCCCGGACAGTTTACCAACCTTGCACTGAGTGCCGATCAAGGAAAACACCTCGCCCAACTGCGCGAACAGCTCTCCGCGAAGTTGAATGCGAACGGCTTGCAGTTGCGTAAACAAGGAAAGAAGAAGGACTAAGGTTTTCGGAGCAGAGCTGGTCCCCACCCATCCTTCCCGCTTTACAAGGCTTTACAGACTATTACACGGCTTTACACGAATGAGGCTGTAATTGGTTCGTTCCTCGCTTTTGCCAGCGATGTTCACCGGGTTGGAGAACCCGCCTACAGACAGGAACGAAAGACACCAATCATGAGCACGAGCATCGTCTACAAAGCAGCCATGGCTTCCGCAAATTCCACCAGTCCGTTTCTGGCATTCCGACTGAATGATCCCACCAATGGAGAATCGTGGGGAGAGTTTATCGACAACATCACCGGACGCAATCGCCGGTATTACCGCTCCGAAAGACTCCCTGATCTGGCCGAGTCCCCTCTACGTCACGCGCGAATTCGAGGAGGCATGCCAGCCTTGTCAATCGGATATCCGCCTTCAGGCAACGGATTTACTGGCGCGGGCGAAGACCAGAGCTCCCCAGCTGGAGTAATCCGGTGATCGCTCTTCAGCGTTTCCTCCCAATCCAACATCTTGCCGGTATATGCGGCCATGCGCCCGAGGATAGCCGCGTAGCTCGCATGTGCTCCATACTCGGCTTCGTTGTGGGGTGTGTCCTCGCGAATAGCGCGGAAGAGCCGATCGTGTTCGATCTGGTAGGAGTTACCCGTTTCCTTGATGCGCCAGGCCGCGTTGTTCGGCTGATCGTGCATCTGGACCATCGCCCGCGATTTGCCCACCAGCGAAGCGGTGCCCTTGCTGCCGTCAGCGCTTTCACCGAACAAGCCCCAGCAGCCGCGGATGTGGCGGTGTTGTGAGAGCAGCTTTGAACCATCCGGGAAATCATATTCCACGTAGAAGTGATCGTAAATGTTCCCCCACTTCGTCCCCGTGCGTACCAGGCGCCCGCCCTGCCCTTGCGCGTTGATGGGGAGCATCCCCTTCATCCAGAGCGCTACATCATAGTCGTGCACACTCTGTTCGACCAGGAAGTCTCCGCTCAACCAGTCGAAGTAGTACCAATGCTTCACCTGATACTCCATCTCGGTGTCTTCCGGCTGGCGTTCGTAAAACTTGCCCACGCCACCACGCACATTGTAGATACGGATCGTATTCAGGCGGCCGATGTCGCCGGCATGGATCCGGTCCAGCGTCGCTTCATACATCGGGCTGTGACGGCGATTCAATCCGACGCCCACCTTCAGGTTCTTTCGCTTGGCTTCCTTCGCTGCGGCCAAGACCGTGCGAACTCCGTGCACGTCCGTGGCCACCGGTTTCTCCATGAACACGTGTTTTCCGGCTGCGACAGCCTCCTCAAACTGCCTTGCTCGAAAGCCCGGAGGTGTGGTCAGAATCACCATGTCGATCTCCGGCATCGCCATGACCTTCCGATACGCGTCGAGTCCGACAAATCTTCGTTCTTCCGGCACGCTGACCTTGTCCGCTGGTGCCTCCGCCCCCTTGGACTGGCTGTAATTACCGCCAGCTGAGAGCGACCTGTAGCTCTTCATCAGGTTCGGCTCG
>CEUN01173204.1_pt1 | contig 25604 bp, 24 predicted proteins | sample 361501 | NCBI WGS metagenome assembly CEUN01 (sample SAMEA2622801, study PRJEB7988) | marine metagenome | biome: marine biome (ENVO:00000447); feature: marine epipelagic mixed layer (ENVO:xxxxxxxxx); material: "saline water (ENVO:00002010), including plankton (ENVO:xxxxxxxx)" | depth 120 m | reverse complement strand
GTGTTACCGTGGCCCGTCCCAATTCTGTAGATGAACGGAGTGGGATTACATGCCCATTCCCATACCACCCATATCGCCACCCGGCATCGGGGGCATAGCCGGCTTGTCCTCGGGCTTCTCAGCTACCATCGCTTCAGTAGTAACAAGAAGACCAGCAACCGAAGCCGCATCTTGCAAGGCCGTCCGTACGACCTTAGCCGGATCAATGATACCAGACTTGATCATATCGACAAACTTGCCCGACTGAGCGTCGAACCCGTAGTTTTTGTCATTGTTCTCGGACAATTTACCCGCAATGATCGAGCCATCGGCACCAGCGTTCTCAGCAATTTGCTTAACTGGAACGATGATAGCGCGACGCACAATCTCAACGCCGACACGTTGATCGTCGTTTTCCGGATTAACTTTATCGAGAGACTTAACCGCTTTGAGAAGAGCAGACCCGCCGCCTGGGACGATGCCTTCTTCAACAGCAGCCCGGGTCGAGTTCATAGCATCTTCAACACGGTCTTTACGCTCTTTCACTTCGACCTCAGTTGCACCACCGACGCGGATCACCGCAACACCACCAGCAAGTTTCGCTAGGCGTTCTTGCAGTTTTTCACGATCGTAGTCTGAGCTTGTTTCTTCAATCTGAGCGCGTATTTGGTTAACCCGCCCGTCAATGTCCTTTTTCTTGCCGGAACCATCGATAATCGTTGTGTTGTCCTTATCAATAGAGATGCGCTTAGCGCGCCCGAGCATGTCAATAGTTACATTCTCAAGCTTGATGCCCAGATCTTCTGAAACCACCTGACCACCTGTCAGAACAGCGATGTCCTGCAGCATAGCTTTACGGCGATCGCCGAAGCCTGGTGCCTTAACAGCTGCAACCTTCAGGCCGCCACGCAGGCGATTAACCACTAACGTCGCAAGCGCTTCGCCTTCAACGTCCTCAGCGAGGACAAGAAGCGGGCGTCCGCTTTGGACAACAGCTTCCAATAACGGAAGCATTGCCTGCAGGCCAGAAAGCTTCGCCTCATGGATCAAAATATAAGGATCCTCAAGTTCAGCGATCATTTTTTCAGGATTGGTGATGAAGTAAGGCGAGAGATATCCACGGTCAAACTGCATACCTTCAACAACATCAAGTTCTGTGTCGAGACTCTTCGCCTCTTCGACCGTGATTACACCCTCATTGCCAACTTTTTCCATCGCGCGAGCGAGGAAGTCACCGATTTCGTTATCACCGTTTGCCGAAATGGTACCTACCTGGGAAATCTCCTCATTTGAAGAAACTTTTCTAGCCCGCTTTTGGATATCGGCGACGACGGCACCAACCGCGAGATCAATACCCCGGCGAAGGTCCATCGGGTTCATTCCGGCGGCTACAGCTTTCACACCCTCACGGACGATCGCTTGAGCCAGAATTGTTGCCGTCGTTGTACCATCGCCAGCAATGTCATTAGTTTTGGACGCAACCTCACGAATCATTTGGGCGCCCATGTTTTCAAACTTGTCGGAAAGCTCGATTTCCTTCGCAACCGTCACACCGTCTTTGGTGATGCGTGGCGCACCAAACGACTTATCGAGAACGACGTTACGACCTTTCGGGCCAAGCGTCACCTTAACCGCATCTGCGAGGACATTTACGCCCTTTAACATACGGTCGCGGGCGTCACTATCAAATTTGACGTCTTTCGCTGCCATTTTCTTTATTCCTTTTCCTGAAACCGCTTAAGCGGCTTTCTTCTTAGAGCTGCCCTTTGCGAGCACACCCATGATATCGCTTTCGTTCATGATCAAGAGTTCTTGGCCATCAATCGTCACTTCCGTGCCCGACCATTTGCCAAAAATCACTACGTCGCCGGCCTTAACGTCCAACGGCGAGATATCGCCATTGTCGTTACGCTTGCCGGGGCCAGCAGCGACAATCTCTCCCTGCATCGGCTTTTCTTTTGCCGTGTCAGGAATGATGATGCCACCCGCTGTCTTTTCTTCTTCATCAATGCGCTTGACCACTACACGGTCGTGCAGAGGCCTAAAATTCATGCCCATCGTTCGTTCACTCCTTAAGAGTTTCCCCATATAAAAAATCTGTAGCCGAACCCTAAGGCCCTTCTACACGAGTTGTTAGCACTCCTAAACGGTGAGTGCTGAACCGCCACATAGTCTATGTCTGCAGAGAGTTCAAGAGCTCGATACTAAATTTTTTAATTTTTTGTCTGCCAATTTGGCACTATTGTCCGAATGTAGCCGGTTTGGCCGCATCGCCTTTTTGAAACCTGCAAGAGGTTCAAGTATGCACGATTTAAGCATTTATCAAGCAAAACGTGATGCTTTGGTGAAAAAACACCTGCGCGCTGAGCAACAGTTTCCAGAAAGAGTAAACTGTGCGGGTACAGGTGGTATAGATCATTTAGCCATGATCTCGTCTGATCTTGAACGCACCATTGAATTTTACACCAATGTTCTAGGTATGACGGTCACAAATATTATCCAAAACCGAGATGAACCTAGTTCAACGCACATCTTCCTAGACATGGGCGGCGGAACTTCTATGGCATTTTTTGATTTTCCCAAGCATGGCGACGCGCTATCCGTTCGCGGCATTGGTGCCATGCACCACGTCGCCCTTAAAGCCACATCAAGCCAGTATCAAAGCGTGATCGCAAACCTTAAGTCCCGAGAGCACAAATACGATATCGTTGGCGATGAAAAAAGTGGCTCCGTTTATTTCCGAGATCCGGACCATATTCTTTTAGAAGTTCGTGTGAACAACAAAGATCTCCATAACAAATAGTTGTCAACTATTAACCTAAAAAAACCCTTCTGCCTGTCCCTAATCAAAGGCATTCTTAAATTTTGACGCGTTGCCGAAGGGCCTTTGCCGATTAAATGTTTGGATCAACTTACCTTTTGGAGCCGAGGAAACATGGACTTCGCGCAAAAATTATTTAATCCAAATGCAAAAGGACCGCTCGAGGGCATTCGCGTGCTCGATATGACAAGGCTCGTTGCAGGAAACATGTTGACATTGCAGCTTGCGGATTTTGGCGCGGAGGTTATCAAGCTGGAGATGTTGCCGAAGGGCGATCCACTGCGCGCTTGGAACGCTAATGGCATTCAGACAAATTGGAAAGTATACGGACGTAACAAAAAAAGCGTGTCCCTAAACTTCAGGGAGCAAGAAGGCCTCAATCTGTTACTGGAGCTCGTTAAAAGTGCGGATGTTTTTGTCGAGAACATGAAACCAGGCCGGATCGAGGAGATGGGTATCGGCCCAGAGGTTCTTTTAGAAAGAAATCCCGACTTGGTAATCGCACGTGTTACAGGATTTGGGCAGACTGGGCCTTATAGCAGCCAAGGCGGCTTTGGCACCGTAGTTGAGGCGATGTCAGGTTTTGCTGCAATGAATGGTTTTGCAGACCGAGTACCTGTGCTCCCGCCACTCGCACTGGCGGATATGATTGCGGGACTTTATGGTGCGATGGCCGTAATGATTGCAATAAGAGAAAAAGAAGTAAACGGCGGCACGGGTCAGGTGATTGACCTCTCTCTACTTGAACCAATTTTCTCGATTCTTGGTCCGCAGGCAGCATCCTATAAAGTAACTGGTGAAGTGCCGGAGCGAGCCGGAAGTGGCTCCAACACGACATCACCGCGTAATGCTTATGCAACAAACGACGGCGGTTACGTTGCCCTCTCAGGCTCGATCCAAACCATGGCGGAACGCCTGTTTCGAGTGATTGGACGCGATGATATGAACAACAATCCAAAGTTCATGACCAATGCGGACCGTGTCGCCCATCGCACCGAAGTCGACGAAATAGTTGGAGGTTGGATCGGCAACCGTACACTAGACGAGGTGCTCGACGTATTCAGGCGCGAAGGCATCACCGGCGGCCCCATTTACAACATCTCGCAAATCGTCAAAGATCCACACTTTAAAGAGCGCGAAATTATTGTCGATCTGCCTGACGAAGAGATGGGACAGATTCCAATGCACAACGTCTTCCCAAAACTCTCTGCTACGCCAGGCACCTTCCGCCGAGCGGCCCCAGACCTTGGTCAAGACAATGAGGCAATTCTTAGCGAGGCCGGCATTGATGCCAATACGCTGGCCGATCTTAAATCACGAGGCATAATTTAGGAGATATCACAATGCCCATTCGCGATACAGCGAAACGCGTCGACCTACCGGTCTGGCGCTCACTGCTTTATGTTCCGGTTAATGTTCCAAAATACGTAGACAAGGCCCACACACGGGGTGCGGATGCCATTCAACTCGACCTTGAAGACAGTGTTCCCAACTCGCAAAAGGCCGAAGCACGAAAATTAATCCAAGAGGTCACGGAAGTGGTTTCGCAGGCAGGTGCAGATGTAGTCGTTAGGATCAATCAACCGCTCCGCCACGCGATACCGGATATCGAGGCTTGCATTTCGCCCCGCATCTCTGCCTTGGCCTTACCTAAATGCAACAGTGCAGGTCATATCCAACTCTTAGCTGAAATGGTGGAGGAACTTGAGGAAGAACGCGGCATGGTCCCAGGCCACACTAAATTTCTTGCCATGGTCGAGACAGCAGACGCTTTTTTTGAGCTCCGTGAGATTGCAAAGGCACATCAAAGAGTTGTCGTCCTTATGCTTGGTGGCGAGGATTTCGCACTCTCACTGCACATGGAGCCAACACCTGAGACAATGCTGTATCCAAAGCAACACACTGTGATAGCGGCCCGCGCCGCCGGAATACTACCTTACGGTATAATCGGCACTGTCGCCGATTACTCAGATCATGCAGCTTACAAAGCCATGGTTCGTAAATCAGCTCAGTTTGGCTTCGAAGGTGCGTCCTGTATCCATCCGGCCATCGTTCCTATGTTGAATGAAGGCTTTACACCATCGAAAGAAGACGAAGACCTAGCGCGTCAAATTGTTGCGGCGTGGGATGAAAACGAGGCCGCCGGCCGCGGATCGTTCGAGCTCAAAGGTAAGATGATTGACGTTCCTGTCGTACTACGTGCTCAACGGGTGATCACAAAATGTGACGCAATCCGCAATAAAAATGCAAACATCTAGCCATAAGGCAACAAACTCAGGGAGTAGTTTTTCTGTAAACCTTTTACCGAGCTGCTTTAAGTACTGCTAAGCACCTAACGCAGCACTTCAACTTTTTTCGCATCAATCAGATCAAAATCAATCTCAGCGCCAATACCCGGCGAAGTTGGGGCATGAACTAACCCATTGCTATCTACTTCGATATCATTGACTAAGCCGTATTTCTGCGATGCATCCGGCAACAGAACTTCGAAATACTCACAGTTCTTAATCGCCATAATTAGATGCATATTGGCAAAATTATTGTGCGAATTTCCGCCATGGTGCACTTCGTAATTCATCCGGAAACCCTCGGCAATATGTGCAGTTTTGAGGCATGATGTTAGACCTCCCTTAACCGCAACATCACCCCGCAGGAAATCTGTCGCCTTATTAACAATCCACGGTCCATAAGAGGCTGGATGACCACCCGGTGCGTATTCCGTCGCCATAACGGGTATATCGAGCTTATCTTTGAGTTTTATGTAATTGAGGATATCGTCATCAGCGAGGGGGTCTTCATACCAATAAAAATTTAAGGCCTCGGCAACTTGTCCCACCCTCAAAGCCTCTTCATAGCGGTATGACCAAGTGGAATCGAGCATAACGCGATAATCATCGCCAACGCCCTTTCGTACCTCTTCGCAAACCTTAATATCCCATTCCCATTCCGTAGGCGGGTGAATTTTATAGGCTGTCCACCCACGTGATTTTAAATCAATCGCTTCTTCGACATAAGCCTGTGTCTCTTGATAGACCGGAGAGCTGGCATATGCTGGTACGCTCGAGCGAAACGATCCCATTAACTGGTGAACTGGGAGACCAGCACGTTTCCCAGCGATGTCCCAAAGCGCCACATCCATGGCGCCTATCGCCCGCAAAGTAGTTGATCGGTATCCTTGCCACATTCTTTGCCATAGTCGTTCACGGTCCAGTGGGTTTTGGCTCATAACGATCGGTTTGAGGTGTTTAATAAACGATAAGGCGTCATGTGCGGCCGTGCGGGACGCGGAACCAAGAAACGCGTTCCCTTCAATTCCCTCATCAGTTTTTATTGTTACCAAACCGAGGTGGGACTGACCCTCAAATTCCAGAGTATGTCCACCGTACTTAGTGGAGGGAATATCATCCCAAGCAAAAAGTGTTAACGTTACATCATCGATCTTCATCGCTTACATCCTATTCAGCATTCTATTTTTGTATTTAAATAGCGGCGGCAAAACCAACGGCGAGAAGATAATTGCATTAGATGTTGCGCAACCGGCTGCATGGCCAAACATCAGCGTTGTAATGTAGCCGGATCAGTCCGCAGCAGTGTGAGATATCTTGCTCGGCAGGCGGTGAGTTCGCTGGACGAGGTCACTCCTCTAGCCAATTGGATACTTTCAAGTGTAGTAAACCTCCGAGCCTTAGGGAGAATAGTTTGGACGATCCCTCAGAAGAGACCAAACGTGCCAGACGCGATAACGAGACTTACAATTAGCATTGTCGACCCAATCGGTCTAATTGGTGATACAGAAGGGACCAAAATTGTCGGATTGCATTTTTTTCAGCAGGATCTGCCCATCATGAAACTATATTTTTCACCAGGCTCGTGCGCTTTGGCATCTCACATTGTTCTTGAGGAATTAGACGCCGAATATGAAGCCATACATATCGATTTCGGCGCTGAACAGCAGAAAAGTGCAGAATATCTGAAAATAAATCCAAAAGGACGTGTCCCGGCACTGATAACCAAGCGTGGCATCCTAACAGAAACGCCAGCCATACTATTATACCTTGCGCAAACCTTTCCCGCTAAGAATATGGCGCCACTCGATGATCCATTTGCGTTAGCGGAGGCGCAATCCTTTAACAGCTACCTTTGTTCGACTGTCCATGTCGCACATGCACACAGAGGCCGAGGCAAGCGCTGGGCCTATGAAGAATCATCTTTCAACGATATGCGCAAAAAAGTACCAGAGTCTGTTGGCGCCTGTTTTCAGCTCATCGAAGACAACTTAATAAGGGGCCCATGGGTTCTCGGCGATGTCTACAGCATGTGCGACCCTTATTTATATACGATTGCCCGCTGGTTGGAAGTTGATGGTCTCGACATATACGACTTCCCAAAAGTGCATGCGCACTTCGAAGCAATCACAGCTCGCCCCGCGGTCGCTCGGGCCATCGAGGCACACTTCGCAAAAACTTAGGGGCTATTTCAAGCCTGACATCGACTGACCGATTGATCGTGGGTCGCGGGCCCTAAAACCACCCGTGTCCACTGCAACAAGGAAATCCTGCACCAACTGATTGAATAGGCCCGGGTCCTCAAGGTTGATGGCGTGCCCGGCCTTCGGCATCACGGCTAACCAAGACATGGCTATAGTCCGTTTCATCATCAAATTTGGTTCAAGACACGGCTCGTCCTCGTCTCCAGTAATGATATAAACGGGGACCGACATCTTGACCATTTCCTCTCGCAGCTCATAGAGCGAAGGTCGCTCACCTTGCACGCCAATGAAAGTGTTGGCACAGCCAAGAGGAGAGTGTTCATTAAACCGCTTAACGAAAGCAGCAAACCCGCGTGGGTCTTTATTTTCAAATTGAACCCGCGTGGGACCATAGGCGTAAAATTTACTAACACCCTCCATCCCAAGATCAATGAAACGTTGCGCGATCTCTGCGGTTTCCTTGCGCCATTGTTCTCGGTCACCGCCCGCGCCATAGCCACACCCAGCAACAACACAAGACAACGCCATCTCTGGAAAGTTCATGCCAAAATGGAGCGATGCAAATCCCCCCATCGATAGGCCAATGATATGTGCCTTCTGAATACCAAGGTGCTTTAAAACATCTCGCGCATCTTCCGCAGCGCGGAGCTGGCTGTAGGAACTTGAGTTCTCCGGTACTTCCGAAGGGGGGTAACCGCGAGCGTTGTACGCAATGCAGCGATAGTTTCGAGAAAAATGGTTGAACTGAGGTTCCCAGGTCCGAAGATCATCCGCGAACTCGTGGATAAATAGAATAGGTGTCCCCTCACCTGCTTCTTCGTAGTAGAGTTTTACCTCGTCGCTCGCCACCGCATAGGGCATGACTTCCTCGCATAAAAATTTTTCACTCAATATTTTGATAATGATATTCGAAACGACAATGCCGAGTCATGCTTTTCGAGTCTCCATCTCAACGCCAACGCTATCGCAATCAGGATAGACATCAGGTTTACGGGTCGATACCCGAGCACCCAAAACCTTGTCCGGCTGTAAACAAGTTGTGAGGATTTCCGCACAAAGGGTCTCTTGTAGGTTGAAATGACGGCCTTCAACAATCCTACGGATACTCTCTCGAAGAAAGTCGTAGTCCAGCACCGTCTCGATCCGATCTTCAGCCGCATCCGGCAGCGCGCCATTGGCCAACTCGAGAGACACATCGATAATTATTCGCTGCGGATTTTCCCGCTCAAATTCATGGATACCTATAGAAGCAATAATTTCATAGTCGCGCAAAAACATCCGCCGCTGCAAAGCTTCTACTCCGTTAATATTCGTCCAAAAACGCAACATCACGAGGCAAACGCATTAAGTATTGTCCACCGTCGACCACAATGACCTGTCCGTTAAGAACTTTCGATTCCAAAATGTACTGAACTGTTTTTGCTATTTCTTCCGGGTTACTCGGTTTCTCAAGCAAATTCATAGTGCTTTGCCGTTTGAAGTCATCTTCCTTTTGATCACCACTTATAGTGGTCAGACCGGGGGCGATACCGCAAACGCGGATACGAGGACCAAGAGCCATTGCCGCCATTTCAGTAAGCCCCTTCAAACCAAACTTACCAATGGAATAAGAAAAATAATCCGGGTTAGGGCTGAATACCTTATTGTCCAACATATTTATAACACAGCCTTCTCGGTCATCTGGTAATTGCGCCGCGAACTCCCTAGTTAGCAGCATTGGCGCTCTAAGATTAACGTCTAATTGCCTCTGCCAAAGCACTGGCTCCACTGTCTCAAGCCAATCGGGTTCAAAAAGCGAAGCATTATTGATTAAGCAATCGAGCGGGCCTGCAACTTCCACACACTCGTTAATAAGCCTCTCAGTCTCAACAAGGTCGGACAAATCACAGCCCACAAATTCAGCTGCGCCGCCATCTGACTTTAACTCATTTGCCAAGCTCTCAGCTTCCGTTTTTGACGCATTGTAATGAATCACAACACGCCAACCCTGTGCCGAAAGCCTCCGAACAATCGCGGCACCGATCCGTTTAGACCCTCCTGTCACAAGCGCTGTCTTCATAAGCCTCTTTTAACCCCTGTGATATTGTGGGGGAATAAGAACTGCTTTTAGTATCACAATTTGTGTCTATTTTGCACAGCCGACGCAAGTGGGGGTCGCTGGATCCAATTCAATTCTCTTATTTTCAATCTCTTCGCCACAAGTAATACAATAACCGTATTCACCCTCTTCCACACGAGAGAGCGATGCTTCAATACGGGCTATTTCTTCCTTCCGCCGCCGCTCAGTTTCAATGGACATAGCCTGCGTCTGTAATTCGTCCATACGAGAAAGGCGGCCGACAGTCGTCTGGTCAAGCAAAACCGGTTTGGTATCAACGTGATGCGTTAATATTAGGCGCTCCAATTCGTCACGACGTTCATACAATTGCCTCTTCAACGCCTCGACATCTATGTCTCCGCGATCGCTCATTTTCTGTAAAAAAACACCCCATGGTGCACTCTTTATTGCATCTAACGCATTTTGCGCTCATATGGGTGTCGAGCACAACGGAGATTCTTACATGGCTTCTGCGCTGCCAGCGACGAACGACGGTGCAACTACTAACCCTGTGGCACGCCGGCGAACTTTCGCCATCATCTCACACCCGGATGCCGGCAAGACAACCCTTACGGAAAAATTGCTGTTATTTGGTGGCGCTATCCAGCTCGCCGGTGCTGTGAAAGCACGAGGTGACCGTCGCCGAGCGCATTCGGACTGGATGAAGGTCGAGCGCGAACGCGGTATCTCGGTCACCGTATCAGTGATGACTTTTGACTACGACGCCCATACATTCAATCTCTTAGACACACCAGGCCACGAAGACTTCAGTGAGGATACCTATCGAACGCTCACCGCTGTCGATTCTGCCGTCATGGTCCTTGATGCGGCTCGCGGCATTGAAAATCAAACGCGAAAATTATTCGAAGTCTGTCGCCTCCGTGATGTCCCAATCGCGACCTTTATCAATAAAATGGATCGAGAAGCACAGGACCCGTTCGATCTATTGGACGAAATTGAGCAAACGCTCGCTCTAGACGTCACACCAGCATCTTGGCCTATCGGCATGGGTCGCAACTTCCTTGGTTGCTACGACATACTCCGCGACCGCCTCTTGCTGACAGCCAGAAGTAAAGGTGATACTATCGGAGAGGGAATACCGTGCAAAGGCTTAGACGACCCCAAAATTGATAAATTGTTGCCAGAAGACGCCATTATCAAATTACGTGAAGAAGTCGAAATGGTTCGAGGCCTATGCCCAGGCTTTGACCTTCAAGCATATCGAGACGGTGCTCTGACCCCCGTTTATTTTGGTAGCGCTATTAATAATTTCGGTGTCCGAGAACTTCTCGACGGTATTAGCAGATTCGCACCACCACCCCGCCCACAGCCGACAATGGCACGCGAGATTACACCTGAAGAAAAACGGGTAAGCGGTTTCGTTTTCAAAGTGCAGGCAAATATGGATGCAAAACATCGCGACCGTATCGCATTCGTGCGCCTCTGTTCTGGCAAGTTCCGACGCGGAATGAAATTGAAACATGTCCGCAGCGGTAAAACAATTATAGCCCACAACCCCCTCCTATTTTTGGCACAAGACCGCGAACTTGCGGAGGAAGCTTGGGCTGGTGATATCATCGGCATTCCTAACCACGGCAACCTTCGGATTGGGGACGCGCTGACGGAGGGGGAGGAGCTCGTTTTCACCGGCATCCCAAGCTTTGCGCCGGAACTAATGCGTAAAGTGCGCCCGGAAGACCCGATGAAGGCAAAACATCTCGGGCGCGCCCTTTTGCAGATTGCGGAAGAGGGTGCCGCACGTGTTTTCAAGCCGGTTATGGATCCCGACTGGATCGTAGGCGTTGTCGGTGCTCTGCAGTTCGATGTCCTCGCTGACCGAATTCGCACGGAATACGATATTCCGGTAAAGTTTGAGACGAGTTCGCTTCATACGGCGCGTTGGCTTGAATGTGGTGATGCGAGACAAATTAAAGGCCTCCGAGATGCTGGTCCATCGGCCATGGCGGAAGACCATGACGGTGCACCAATTTTTCTTGCCCGTAATGCGTGGCATCTCGAAACGGCCGAAAAAGAATGGCCAGAAATTAAATTCCTAAAAACCAAGGAACAGACCAACTAAGAAATTAGCTGTCAGGGAGGGAAAAATGGCAGACGATGCAGTCAAAGGTCTGGCTCGCGGATTAACAAATTATGGCGATAAGGACTTCTCACTCTACCTCCGCCGCTCCTTTGCCAAAGCGATGGGATTTTCCAACGAAAGCCTGGAGAAACCAATTGTTGGAATAGCCGATACGACCAGCAGCTACAATAACTGCCACCGCAATGTGCCGGAACAAATTGAAGCGGTTAAACGAGGCGTATTGGCGGCAGGCGGCCTGCCAATGGTGTTTCCAACCGTCTCATTAGCGGAAACATTCCTCCATCCAACCAGTATGCTTTATCGCAATCTCATGTCGATGGATACTGAAGAAATGATAACCGCGCAACCGATGGACGCCGTGGTTGTGGTCGGTGGATGCGACAAAACGGTACCGGCCCAATTGATGGGTGCACTCTCCGCCAATCGACCTGCCGTGCAATTAATCACCGGTCCAATGATGACTGGCAGGCACGAGGGTGAACGTCTCGGCGCCTGCACGGACTGCCGCCGATTTTGGGCAATGTACCGAGCAGGCGAACTAAACGACAAACAGATTGTGTCAGTAGAATCACAGCTGGCGACAACGGCCGGGACTTGTCCCGTAATGGGTACGGCAAGCACAATGGCCTGTATAGCCGAAACCTTAGGAATGGCCCTCCCAGGCACAGCAGCCATTCCAGCTGTGCATGCCGACCGGCTCAGAGCGTCCGAGGCGTCCGGGAAACGGGCAGTCGAAATTGCCAAACTAGAGCTTACACCAGACAAAATTGTTACGGAAAAATCTGTTGAAAATTCGCTACGGGTCCTGCTTGCAATAGGCGGTTCAACAAACGGTATCATTCATCTGACAGCGATCGCAGGCCGAGCCGGGGTAAATGTCTCACTAGACCGCCTAAACGAAATCAGCGACGAGACCCCTGTCTTGGTAAACCTGAAACCTTCCGGCGATCACTATATGGAAGATTTCTTCGCCGGTGGCGGTCTCGGGGCTGTGCTGCGAGAGATCAGGCACCTTCTGCACCTCGACACACTCTCAATCACTGGAGAGACGCTTGGCGAACGCCTGAACGAAGACCCGGGCTATCTCGACCCAGATATCGTTCGCCGCTTCGACGAGCCCCATTATCCACTTGGCGGTTTAGTTGCCCTCTTCGGCTCATTGGCCCCAAACGGTGCCATTCTGAAACGAGCCGCCGCCGACGATGCGCTTTTTGAAAGCGAGGGCCGGGCTGTCGTCTTTTCGTCTCCTGCGGATATGGCCGAGAGGATTGACGATTCAAACTTAGACGTTAAACCAAATGACTTCATCGTTTTACAAAACGCTGGGCCGAAGAGCGGCTATGGCATGCCAGAGTGCGGCTATTTGCCAATTCCAGGGAAACTAGCACGTGCGGGCGTTAAAGATATGGTTCGCATTTCTGACGCCAGAATGAGCGGCACCGCCTATGGAACGATCATCCTGCATGTCTCACCAGAGGCCGCCGAAGGCGGGCCACTCGGACTTGTAAAGAATGGTGACCGTATCCGCCTCTCAGTAAAGAACCGGCAGTTTGATTTACTTGTCACGGAAGAAGAACTAACGAAGCGCCGTAAAGATTGGCAACCAATTGAAGCCGAGCCACGCGGATATGCCAAGCTTTACCAAGATCATGTTTTACAAGCAGAAGCCGGCTGCGACTTCGATTTCTTAAGAGCCGTCTAAATCATAATCCGCTTTCGATCGAGAGTTAACTATATCCATCTCAAATTGCCCCACAATGAAGGTTCGACCCAAAGGATGTATTATGGAGGCAGAAAATTCAGAGCTTTATATAGCGAAGCTTCAGAACGACCGTTCAGCCCAAAAATGATGCCAAATCTTTAATGTCTCAGGTTTTAGCACTGACAATCAGAAAACTCTGCTATTAGGCCAAAGTGATTTTGCGAGCGGCATAATCGGCAATCTCGCTTTCGCTATAACTAAGTTCAGTTAAAATTTCACGACTATGCTGCCCGACAGTTGGTGACTTCGCATTCACTATATCGAACGGTTTCAACCCGGGAATATTCGGCACCGGGACCCGTCCAACACCCGCATGGTCAAGCCAAGAGATAAGGCCAGTTTCACGAACTTGCGGATGATCAATAAATTCGATGAAATTGTTTACCTGTTCGTGCAGGATACGGTCTTTGGTGAGCCTCTCGCTCAACTCGATGAGCGATTTTTTCTTAAATGCAGCCCGAATTTTGGGCATAAATTCTGCTTCACGTTCAACACGTTGATTATTAGTCGCAAAATTCTGATCGCGGCCAACCTCTGGAAGATCAAGCAAGTCACAAAGCTTTGGGAATTCTTCATCCTTATACATAAGAATTGTTAAGTAACCATCGGCAGCCTCGAATACGCCAGCAGGCACCCGGCCAATCACATACGCGCCTTGTTCAAGACTAACCATCATCATCCTTATGGCACTAAGACAGGCTGCCCCCTGCATCAAATTGGTCTCGATTAAACAACCTATTTTTTCGTCGCGACGTGCATACAGTGCCGTTGAAAGTGCCTGGAACCCATAAAGTGCGGTGGCCATATCACAAATAACCACACCAATGCGATGAGGTATGCCATCCTCTCCCATATTGACGGACATCAGTCCGCTAAAAGCTTGCAGGACTGGGTCCATCGCAGGGCGCTCCCGCATGGGCCCGCCATTTCCGAACCCCGAGACGGACAAATAGATCAACTTCGGACTAACCTTGCGGACTACCTCATAAGAAAATCCCAGCCGCTCTGTGACGCCAGGACGAAAATTTTCAATAAACACATCTGCATTAGTAATGAGTTTCGTGAGAATTTCTTTCCCCTGCTCGCTTTTTAGATCTAGAGCGAGACTACGCTTTCCGAGGTTTGTCGTCACCGAGAAGGCAGAATGTTTGTCATAATCACGACTAATAAATCGACCCCATTCTCCTTCAAGGGGTTCAACCTTCACGACATCGGCACCGTATTGCGCCATAAGCATCCCGGCGTAGGGGCCAGAAACACCTTGGCTAATATCGATAACTCTTAAACCCTCAAAAGGTGCATCGTATCCCATCAATTTCCTCCACCTCAGGACGCTGCGGGCTTTTCCCGCTGCCTCAATATGCTATATGCCTCTATCAGGCTTGGAGGCAATTCAAAGCCAGACATTGTTGTCTTAAGAGTGCCGCAAATGGACCTGAAGTTTTCAGACGAACACACCACATTCCAAGACGAGGTACGCACCTTTATCGAGGAAAATCTGCCTGCGGATATTCGCGATAAAGGATACCGAGGCCTAAAGATGGAAAAAGAAGACGTAGCCCGATGGCATCGGACACTCTTCGAAAAGGGATGGGCAGCCCCAGCATGGCCAAAAAAATACGGCGGATGCAATTGGGATGCTATTCGCGGGTACATTTTTAACGAAGAGTTGTCGCGCGCACACGCGCCTGCGCTGAGTCCGTTTGGGCTAACAATGGTGGGCCCGGTGATTTATACCTTCGGTTCTCAAGCACAGAAAGAGCGATATCTGCCCAGAATTCTCTCAGGCGAAGACTTCTGGTGCCAAGGGTATTCCGAACCCGGCTCTGGTTCGGACCTCGCCTCACTGCAAATGAGAGCCGTTCCTGACGGAAATGAATATAAAGTGAACGGCCAAAAGACGTGGACATCGTATGCACAATGGGCGGATATGATCTTTTGCCTCGTCCGGACGTCCAATAAAGGAAAAATCCAAGAGGGCATTTCCTTTTTGTTGATCGACATGAAATCACCTGGCATCGAAATCGCCCCAATAGTCACCATCGATGGTGGCCGAGAGGTCAACAACACTTATTTCACGGATGTCAGAGTTCCTATAGAAAATCGTGTGGGCGAAGAAAACAAGGGATGGACCTATGCGAAGTTCCTGCTAGGTAACGAGCGTTCCAGTATCGCGCAGGTTGGTGCCTCTAAAGCCCGTCTGCGCCGCCTTAAACAGATAGCAAGCGAAGAACATTCGGGAGGTTATCCAATTATCGAAGACGCGGATTTTCGAAAGTCCATGGCTGCACTCGAGATTAAATTGCGGGCGCTTGAGTTCACCGAGCTTCGCTTCCTAATGGCCGACACAGATGGTGAAGGCCCCGGTGCAGAAGTCAGCATGTTGAAAATTCGTGGCACTGAAGTTCAGCAAGAGCTCACGGAACTTGCGATGAAAGCCATGGGCATGTACGCCCATCCTTACATACCAGAGGCGCTTGAGCATGGTTGGAACGAAGATCCAATAGGTCCGGAATTTGCGCCGAGTTTGTCACCCGCCTACTTCAATATGCGCAAAACATCGATTTACGGCGGCACAAACGAAATACAGAAGAACATAATGGCTAAAATGGTGCTGGGCCTCTAAGGCTGTTACAAAAAATCGAAATTGCTTGAGACAGGGTTGAGGAAAATGGACTTTTCACTTACAGAAGAACAACAACTACTCAAAGACAGTGTCGACCGCTTCGTGCGTGAAAACTACGAATTTGAGGATCGCCGCAAACTCGCTGGAACCGGCGAGGGGTATAGCGAAGGAAATTGGAAACAGATGGCGGAGCTCGGTTGGCTGGCTGTCTCGTTGCCAGATGAGTACGGGGGCATTGGGGGTGGTGCCACGGAAACAATGGTCATTATGGAGGGCTTTGGTCGGGGCCTTGTTCTAGAGCCATTTTTCGCCACAGTTGTTCTCGGTACTAACTTAATTCTGCAGGCCGGAAGCGAAGCACAGAAGCAAGAATTTTTGCCGGCCGTCGCTGAAGGCGAGTTGAAACTCGCTTTCGCCTATGCAGAACGCCAAGCACGTTTCGACCTCCATGATGTTGAAACCAAAGCTGAAAAAACTAGTGATGGCTTCACAATTAACGGTGCAAAAGGCGTCGTCTTTGGCGCGGCATCCGCTGACAAAATTATCGTCGCTGCTCGAACTTCAGGCGAAACCCGCGATACCAACGGCATTACATTGTTCTTAATTGCTTCCGATACAGACGGCATATCCCGGCGCGATTACACCACAAATGATGCACTTCGGGCATCTGAAATCACATTTGAAAACGTTAAAGTTGGAGCTGATACAGTCCTCGGTAATATTGACGGTGGGCATGAGATTGTCGAGAGGGTCGCAGAATTCGCCGTTGCAGCCTTATGCGCCGAAGCTGTTGGTTGCATGGATGTTTTAAAGGAAGAAACCAACGAATACATAAAAACACGGGAACAGTTTGGCCAACCAATCGGCAAGTTCCAGGTCCTGCAGCACCGAATGGTAGATATTCTAATCAACTGCGAAGAAGCCCGTTCAATGGCATATGTTGCAACGGCAATGATGGATAGCGATGATGCGGAAGAACGCGCCCGTTCAGTTGCCGCTGCCAAGGCCCAGATCGGGAAAAGCGCTCGGTTTGTTGGACAAAACTCTGTTCAAATGCATGGCGGAATGGGAATGACAGATGAATTAAAGATCGGCCATTACTTCAAACGGCTGACCATGATCGACCTCACCTTTGGGGACCAAGATCATCATACCAAGCGTTTTGCAGCTATGACGTAACAGACTACTTAAGTATCATTTCTGTATAAGTTTTGTCCGGCACTTCGTTGCCAAAACTCTCATCCTAAAAGCACGTATATTCGCAGGATCTTTATCGGTTCTTCTGCGCAGTGAATAGTTTCTCGAGTTCGCACAAAGATGGTTTTTGGCCCTAGAACTCCAAATAATGCGAACTCTCCGTTCAGGGTGCGCGCTTCAAGCAATCGATGAACAAATCCAGCGCCTCGTCCGTAAAGGCCCACATATTTGCCTCACGGTCGGAAGATGCCGTCTCTAAGGTGCGGGCATCCGAGACTGGCCCGGCAACAGCAATACAAGTGTGGCCGGCAGCATCACCATAACTATTGCCGATCGGCCCAGCCGCTCCAGTTTCGGCTAGGCCCCAAGTTGCAGTCAGCAGCTCCCGGACGCTATCCGCTAGGAGACTGGCATATGGCTCGCTTGAAGAGCGAACGCCCGGATGGTCTTTAAAATCAATTTTCACTAACCGCTTACGGGCTCGATGCGTGTAGATAACGCCGCCTCCCATAAAATATTTCGATGCACCCGATACGGCCAAAAGAGACGCAGATATTAGTCCTCCGGCAGAGCTTTCACCCACCGCAACTGTTTCGCCACGCTCAGTCAATATTTTTGCAATCTCAGTAGTCTTGGTTGTTAGGTCCATTTCTGCCTCCCTTATACATCCATGCTCAATTGCTTGTTAACTTCGCGCTATCTGCAAAGTTGTCTCGGCAAACAAATCTTCTGGCTTAAGTCCAGGCTCCGTCAAGTTTTGATCTGCAGAATAACGGATTAGCGCTTCAAGTGCCGCACGGTTTTCTTCAACTCCATATTTCCATGGATCATCACCCATCAATGAACGTGTTTCCTGCAACTCTGCTCCAATCCATGGTAATGAAATTTTCAAGGCACCAATCGCCTCTAATTCCCTGTATGCGAGGGCTTTGGCTTGGGCGTACGCCTTGTAAAGATTGGCCGGGAGCCATGGATATTTTTCAGCGAGTGCCTTCTTCACGCCTAGAATGTGCATTATGGGAAAGATGCCAGTTCGACTAAAGTAATCTTGCTCTACTTTACGATATTCCGGCCACAACCGCGCAACGTTTGGTGCGTTGCGTTGAAGGCATGACGGCATCGGCGGCGATATCACCGCATCGAGCTCGCCTGCTTCCAACATGCCAGATAATGTTTTCTCCGAGCCAATGCGCTGCAGATCATATTTATCCGGCAGAACAATCGGTGTACGCTCCTCTCGGCCCGTCTCCTCCAAGCCACCAGTGCGCCACGCTATTTCCCAAGGCTCGATACCAAAATCATCTTTTAAGAGGCCGCGTTGCCAGACAGCTGCCGTCATTTGGTATTCCGGAACACCAACTGTCTTTCCTTTTAGATCCTTGCCACTTTCAATACCTCGATCCGTCCGAACGTAAAAACCGGAATGTCGAAAAACGCGTGAAAGAAATACAGGAATACCTAAATATTGCGCATCACCCCGCTGCGTTTGAAGTATATGAGTAGAGAGCGACAATTCCGTCACATCCAGATCCGCATATCGCACGGCCCGGAAAAACATTTCCTCCGGTAACATGGTGAGGTATGTCACATCGCATCCGTCGACTGGCACGACGCAATCTTTCACTGGTCTCGTACGGTCGTAATCATTGGTCGCAATGGTAATGTGTATATTACCCATAAAATTCTCCTACGCGTCGAAGATACCCTGCCTATTCGTCTCGGAAGAAAGACCGAGCGTGTCCGCAAAGGGTGTGAGAGCGGTTAATTCGTCGGATGCTAGTTCAGCTGTGCGCCCCGCCTTATCGACAAAGGCGGCCCGTTGATCATGGTTCATGGCATATGCAGCAAGTAATTCAAATTTATGGATGTAGTTTTCACGTAAAAAAGGTCTTGCCCCTGCTGGATGCGCATCGGCCACAAAAATTTCATCAACCAAAGTTGTACCGTCCCGCATTTGTATTTCGACACGGCCGCCGAAGGCCTTTTTCTCCGGGTTCGGATCGTGATACCGGCGCTCCCATTCGTCATCCAAACGTGTCTCAACCTTCTGCCACAACGCCACAGTCTCCGGACGATGCGTCCTCTCTGCGGTATAGGAATCAATATGATGCCAACCTCCATCCTCGAGTGCGACTGCAAATATATAAGGTATCGAATGATCTAATGTCTCACGACTAGCATCCGGATCGTATTTCTGTGGATCATTAGCGCCGCTGCCAATCACTGCATGTGTGTGGTAGCTCGTATGAATTAATACCTGTTCTACAACCGTCGTATCCCGAATTCTTAACCGCATACGTCTCGCTAAATCGATTAACGCCTGCGCTTGATACTCCGCCGAATGTTCTTTCGTGAAACTCTGTAAAATTGCACGTTTTGCCTCACCCGTTTCAGGTAATGGGATTCGATAATGTGCATTCTTACCATCGAGAAGCCAAGCAACGACGCCATCTTCACCTTCGTAGATAGGCGCGGGCCCAGTTTCGCCCCGCATAGCACGGTCAACTGCCTCGATGGCAAGTTTCGTCGCATGCCCGGGGGCGTAAGCCTTCCAACTCGAAATCTGTCCTTTGCGCGATTGCCGAGTAGAAGTCGTCACATGTAGTGCATGATTGACCGCCTGGTAGATGATCTCCTTCGGAAGTTCAAGCATTGTGCCAAGCCCAGCAGCAGCAGCCGGACCTAGATGAGCCACATGGTCAATTTTATGCTTATGAAGCGAAACTGCCTTTACCAAATTAATGTGAATTTCATAGGCTGTGGCAAGTCCGCGAAGCAGATCAGCACCGGAACGGCCCGTCTGTTGCGCAACTGCAAGGAGTGGCGGAATGTTATCGCCCGGATGTGAGTATTCCTCCCCCAGAAAAGTATCATGATAATCGAGCTCACGCACGGCGGTCCCGTTCGCCCAGGACGCCCATTCCGGCGAAACCCGACAGGCTGACGACAACCCGTACAGCGTGGCACCGCCTTGGCGCGGGTGTGCCAAAGCCTGCTGACGTGCCGCCGCTACCGGGTTTCTCTGCAACGATGCCATGGCGACCGACGCATTATCAATGATCCGGTTACAGAGCATCTCAATTACGTCATCATCAATCGGCACTGGGTCGCAGGCCAACTCTGCCAATTGCCAAGCGAGTTCTTCTTCGCGCGCGTGCGGTTCAGCTGATGGCCAAACCCGAAGATCGTGAAATTTCATAGAAACATCCTTTAATTTTACGGACATTGTGGCGGCGGCAACCAAAACCGCAAGATACCCATTACTCGTTAAAGGTGTTTGGCTCGAGACACTTGACCCGGCATTATACCGCTTATGTGCGGACGTTACGTCATCACCATGCCAGTCGATAGTATGCGAGAGCTCTTTGGGTTCGAGGCGCAGCATAACCTCGCGCCACGTTACAACGTGGCTCCAACACAGGAAGTTCCCGCTGTACGAATTAAATATGCCAGCAGAGAACGCGAATTGGCGGCGTTCAGCTGGGGGCTAGTGCCGTCCTGGTCGGACAACCCAGTTACCGCAAACCGGATGATTAATGCGCGAAGCGAGACGATTGCCGAAAAGCCTTCTTTCCGCTCTGCCTTCAAACGCCGCCGTTGCCTCATACCGGCCAACGGCTTCTATGAATGGAAGGGCGACAGAAAAAGACCAAAACAGCCCTACTACATCCAACTCGAAGATGGTTTGCCTTTCGCTTTCGCCGGTATTTGGGAGCGTTGGGAAGGCGGCGATGGGGACCATTGGGAGACTTGCGCGATCGTAACGACTAACGCCAACGATACCCTTCGCCCTATTCATCACCGCATGCCCGTGATACTGCTGCCAGAAAGTTTTGAGAGCTGGCTCACCAGCGAACCAAAAGATGCGGGTGCGTTGATGAAACCCTATATGGGGAATATGCAAATTTGGCCCGTCGCGACACTCGTTAACAAAGTAGTGAATGACGGGCCGAAACTCCTCAAGCGATCGGACACAACTCCTCGGCCTGTTATTCCGAAACCCACGCAGATGGACTTATTCTAATGCGGACGCTCGCCATACGTCATATAGACTTCGAAGACCTAGATCTGCTGGAAGATATCCTCCGCAGACGTGGTCACGAAGTCCGCTATCTCGATGCAGGCGTGAGACCTTTAAGCAATGTAGATCCGATTTCCGATGATTTGGTAGTTGTCCTGGGTGGACCGATTGGTGTCTACGAGCGAGAAGCCTACCCATTCCTCGAGGAAGAGATCGATTTCGTTCGCCGGCGCCTCACAGCACGTAAGCCCACGCTTGGCATCTGCCTAGGAGCGCAAATCATGGCAGCCGCCTTGGGCGCACACGTCTATCCAGCTCCAAAAAAAGAGATTGGATGGAAGCCCTTAATGTATACCAATACCGGCATGTTCTCGCCGCTTGGTTCGGTTGGGAGTACGTCCGTCCTCCACTGGCATGGCGATACGTTCGATTTACCACCAGACACAACGTTGTTGGCGTCAACTGATCTTGTCGAAAACCAGGCCTTCGCGCTCGATACTTACGGTCTTGGACTACAGTTTCATCTCGAAGTGACGCCTGAAAATCTCGAGCGTTGGTATATCGGTCATACGATTGAGATCGCAATAACGGATGGGATTGACGTCCCAAGTTTGCGGGTCACAACAAAAGAAGCCGCGCCGAAATTGGAACCATTGGCAACAAAAGTCTTTGAGGATTGGCTCGATAATGCGGGCACCTAAGGTAAGGAAGAACCAACAATGACAACACGAGACAAACTCAAATCACGCGGCGAAGAAATACGAAACCGCATCGGTGACAAGGGCAGCGATGCGGATACAGCCCCTGGATATCAACGCATGGTTTCAGAAGCTTTGTACGGCGGTCTCTGGGCAAGGGAAGGCCTGCCACTGCCAGACCGCTATATATGCGTATTAACCAGTCTGATGTTAAAAAAAAATGACGCTCAGTTATACCAGCATATCCGCGGAGCCTTGAAGGTCGGACTAAGCGCTCGCGAAATTCTCGAAGTATTCGTCCAAGCTGGCTTATATGCGGGCTTCCCAACCGCCGAGAATGCCATGAGTATCGCACATGAGGTATTCGCCGCAGAGGGAGCAGAAGTCGACGTCGAGGAGGACGGAAACGAAACGCTCGAGGAATTCATGGGTATGGGCCAAAACCTACTCGCGAACTTGCACGGTGAGCGCGGAAAGAAAGGTTATGCGGACCCCGCAAACAAAACAACCGGCCCGCTCTATACAATGGCCATTGAGTATGGTTATGGTTGGCTCTGGCATCGAGCCGCTCTTACGACCCGTCAACGGATGATTTCAGCGCTTGCGTCTTTTACAACACTTCGCCTCGAGAGCCAGATAACGAAGTTTGGCCAGTCCGCTCTGAATATCGGCATGACACGAGAAGAAGTCATCGAGACGGTGATGCAGACAGCGCCATATAGTGGCTTCCCGCCAGCGCTGAACGCACTGGTTGCACTCGACAAGGTTCTCCCTTAATCATCCCGTCATTTGTAATGCGACCGCGCCTTACGTCAACGCGCCGGTTTAACGAAAGCTTGGCCGGATGAGCCGCCCAATCGCGACCCGTTCCTTGATATTAGCGCACCTTCCAAAGACATGCCGCAGGGTTGGATGTCTTGACCACGCTTAAGGGCTCCCAAACAGATCCGCCCGCGATCCCGCTAGGTTGGGGAAAAACCCCAAACCGGCAAGCCTTTAATCTCTGACAATGCTAACTAGCAAGTGAGCGATAGAGCCCCTTAACCTCGGCTTTCTTGCGCACCAATGCGTAAATTATATCGATAGTCGGTGTTGGCACATCTGCCATCTCACCCAGTTCACGTACCGCACCAACTATGGGGTCGAGTTCGAGTGTGCGGCCCGATTGGTAGTCTTGAAGCATGGATGTTGGAACGTCACCGAGATTGCAGAAGTACTCAATTCGCCGTTCAATTCCATCTTCTAAATCCGCAGCGTCCTCAGCGAGCTCAACGCCATAAGCTGCTGCAACAGCAACGGACTCACGCATCATCTCTGCCATGATCTTCCGAATTTCGGGATCGGCACCCAAGACGGAACAAGTTCCCTCTGCAATCGCGCTGATCGAATTACCGGACAGGTTTCCCCACAATTTGACCCAAAGGTCGCGACGGATGTCGTCGGATATCGGCGCGTCGAATCCTGCTTCACGAAAGAGCGAAGACACCGTTTCCATTCGGCCGGAACCATTATCGGCAATTTCGCCAAAGGCAAATTTTGCTTCTTGCCCGTGGTTTTGAATCACACCCGGTGACGGCGAGGTATTCATCACGTAGACGACACAACCGAGTACGCGCTCGATACCCAAACCGGACCATGCCCGCCCGCCAGGATCAACGGCGTCCAAGTGCTGCTTCGGCCAGTCGCCCGCAACGCCGTGAAAGTACCAAAAGGGAATGCCGTTGATCATCGGTACAATCGCCGTCTCTTGTCCAAGGAGTGGCGATATTTTATTGACGGCATCCGGAATGGCGTGTGCCTTTGCGCCGATCAACACCAAATCCTGTACGCCCAGCGATGCTGTATCGTCCGTCGCGGTCAGCCGATGCTGTGTCTCGCTATCGAAGTCGATCAACGTCAGTCCGTTTTTGCGATAAGCAGCGAGGCGTTCACCGCGAGCAATTAATACCGGCTCATGCCCAATGCGGGCCAAACGCCCTGCAACGAAACCTGCCACAGCGCCGACCCCAAATATCGTAATTTTCATTAAAACTGCCTTCTCGTCTTGCAATCCAATTTGCGAGTAATTCTCTCATCCCACAAAACAGCAGTATAGGCCATGGACGTTGTAGGGTCCCGACTGTCAATCACTATCGAACACCGTACCGGAACCAGCCGCCCTCCGGCGCTCATCGATTTGTTGCGCCGCTATTCAAAAGTTACGTTGGTCGAGCGCGTTTGCTTTTGAATGGAAATATAGCTTCCCGAAGGACGCCCTACCGATACCATTTCCCTCACAGAGTTTTAGCGCAACCAGTCCGATATCGGGGTGCACCAATGAAAAGCTGGACGCGATATGAAATACGTTGAGGTCGACGCTATCCTCATCGATAGACCGTCGCTTAAGGACCGGTTATCGCGATCCAATTAGTGCGATAGAATCTGGCTCAGAAACAGTTTAGTACGATCCGATTGCGGATTGTTAAAGAACGGCTCCGGCTCGTTTTGCTCCACGATCTGACCGTCGTCCATGAAAATAACCCGGTGCGCGACCTGGCGCGCAAATCCCATCTCGTGGGTTACGACTAACATCGTCATGCCAGTATCAGCAAGATCGACCATCACGTCGAGCACTTCTTTGATCATTTCTGGGTCGAGCGCAGATGTCGGTTCGTCGAAAAGCATAATTTTCGGGCGCATACAGAGAGACCGCGCAATTGCCACGCGTTGTTGCTGTCCACCAGACAGCTGGCCCGGGTACTTAGCCGCTTGTTCCGGAATTTTCACCCTCGTTAGATATTCCATCGCCATTTCTTCGGCTTCCGCTTTTGGCATCTTACGTACCCAGATCGGTGCCAGCGTGCAGTTGTCTAAAACGGTAAGGTGCGGAAACAAGTTAAAATTCTGAAACACCATACCGACTTCGCGGCGCACACCGTCAATCTGCTTTAGGTCGTCCGTCAGCTCGATATTATCGACGATGATAGAGCCCTCCTGGTGCTCTTCCAGTCGGTTTATGCATCGGATCAGCGTCGATTTCCCGGAACCAGATGGCCCACATATCACGATCCGTTCGCCTCGAAAAACGGTGAGGTCGATGTCACGTAACACGTGGAACTGGCCGAACCATTTGTTCATGCCGTTGATTTGAATAACGGCCTCATCGGAAAGATCCGATCTATCGACCGAGCGATATCCAATTGCCGATTCACTCATGAAATTCCCCAGCTCAATCTCTACGATTGGTGTCGAGTTTACGTTCCAAATAAAGGCTATATCGAGACATCGCGAAGCAGGCGACAAAGAAAACCAGCGCAACAAAAATATAGGTCTCGTGTTCAAGACCCAACCAATTCGTATCGGTGACTGACGACTTTGCGACCTGCAGAAGGTCGAACAGGCCTATAACAATTACCAAGGACGTGTCCTTGAATAGCCCTATAAAGGTGTTGACGATTGCAGGAATCGTAATTCTTAAAGCTTGAGGCATAATGATAAGACGGATCGACTGCCAATAGGTTAATCCCATCGCACGCGCCGCTTCGGTCTGCCCCTTAGGCAAGGCTTGCAGCCCGCCGCGAACAACCTCCGCCATATAGGCGGAAGAAAAAAGTGTTAAGCCAACGAGTGCCCGCAGTAATTCATTGAAGTTAAAACCCTCTGGCATGAAGAAAGGCAACATGAATGAGGCCATAACCAAGACCGTGATGAGCGGCACACCGCGCCAAAATTCGATGAAAAGCACACAAAATCGGCTAATAATGGGAAAATTTGATCGCCGGCCAAGAGCCAACAATATTCCAAGCGGCAACGAATAGATAATCGCGACCGCC
>CEUN01077737.1_pt1 | contig 25643 bp, 22 predicted proteins | sample 361501 | NCBI WGS metagenome assembly CEUN01 (sample SAMEA2622801, study PRJEB7988) | marine metagenome | biome: marine biome (ENVO:00000447); feature: marine epipelagic mixed layer (ENVO:xxxxxxxxx); material: "saline water (ENVO:00002010), including plankton (ENVO:xxxxxxxx)" | depth 120 m | reverse complement strand
TGTTCTCAACCGTTGTTCCCGGCAATGAGGGCTGCGGTAGTAATGGCGTCGTCGGCTGATTGAGGTCCACTGGCCCTGGCGGGCTGGGCGCCTCCGGATTTGCCATGACCGCCGGTGATGGCGCCGGCGGCGCGGCCGTCAGGTTCGGATAAGTAGTCTCCTGCTGAGGCGCTGGCTGTGCACCCAGGGCTGGTGTGTCCGGCTGTGCCTTCGCGACGTCGGCACCCGAATCATCAAGCAACCAGAAACCTAACGCGCCAAGTGCAGACAGTACGGCCACCACCGCCACGATGAGGCCAATTATCTGCTTGCTCGGCCCGCGACGGCCCTCGTGCAGCGTGATGCGCGCCTGGATGGGTGCGAAAGTCGTGAGCTTTGCTTTAACTTCCTCAACTTCAGGGGTGATGCCTGGAACGGACTTGAACTCTTCTTTTGGCATGGGACCGGTCAGAAACTCGCTCGCCAGTTGATTGATGGCGCCGGGCAACCCGCGCGAGCGCTGATGGATATCGGCACAAACCTGATCGTTGAATGGTGTTGCGTCTTCCCACCCGGCGCGATGTAGCCGTGCCCGTACATAATCCGTGGTCTGGGCCAGGTTGAGTTCGGTCAGGGCGATGCGATGCACTAGCCCCGCGTCTCCACCATCGCCGGCGATCTGCGCAATGCGGTCTGCGAGTGGCGATTCTCCTGCGAGTACCACGCGCAGCGCGCTCTCGGCACCCAGGCGGAGGACCTCGTGCAAAAGCTCTTCGGCCAGCAAATCCGCATCGTCGATGACAACAAGAGCGCCGATTCCGCTGGAACGCATTGAATCGATGTGCTGGCGCAGCTCAACCGGGGTGGCCTGCAGCGCAATATCGCCCGGTGTGACCGCAAAACCCGATGCCATCACGTGCAGGACTTCGTCAAACGAGCCGCCACGGCGTGCCTGCCAGTGCACCAGCCGCCATTCTTCGCCGAGCGTACTGCCAATGCGTTGCAAGAATGTGCTTTTGCCGATGCCGCTTTCGCCGAGCAACAGCAGGGTCAGATCGCTCGCGCGGATCAGCTGCGCAAACAACGACAGGCGTTGGTTGATCGCCGGTGTTTGCAGGAATACATCGTCCGGCCCACTCTCAGGGAATGGGTTGCGCTCGAGTCCCAATTTTTGCCACAAGTCCGCCTGCATGTGCGGTTTATCTCGGTCCGGGGGCGTTGTGAGCCCTCAAGTCAATTCAGTCATTGCGTATAACCGCTGGTGCTCAGCGATTGCAAATCGATCGGTCATGCCGGCGATATAATCGGCCACTGCGCGGGCGCGTCCGGATTCGCCGTGCTGCAACTCTAACGCGTTCGCGCGCGCTTGGGTGCGCGGCGGCAGCACCCTCGCGTCTTCCATACAGGCCGCGAACAATGCTGCCACGGTGCGTTGTGCCTTAACAGCCATACGATGCACCCGGTAATGCCGGTACAACGCCTCGCGTAGAAAACGTTTCAACTCCAGATGCGCTTCCCGCCCTTCCGGGCTCATGCGGACCAGGATTTCACCCGCCGCCCGCACGTCATCAGGGTGCTCTGGCCGGGCAGCGTCCAGGGCTTCATTGCTGGCGCGCATCAGATCCTCGACCTGACACCCGATCATGCGTCGGATTACCTCATGTACTGTGCGCCGGTCTTCGAGGTCTGGCCAGCGCAACAACACCTGGTCGTGTGCGTTCGCGAACAATCCCACCTCGCGCAACTGCTCAATCGTAATCAGGCCGGCGCGCAAACCGTCGTCCACGTCGTGATTGTTGTAGGCGATCTCGTCTGCCACGTTGGCCAGTTGTGCTTCCGCGCTCGGCCACGTTCTCTTGATAAAACGTTCGCCAACGTCGCCAAGGGTTCGGGCATTGGCGATGGAGCAATGTTTGAGAACCCCTTCACGAGTCTCGAACAGCAGGTTGAGCCCATCAAACTCGGCGTATTTGTGCTCCAGCATGTCAACGACACGCAGAGACTGCAGATTGTGTTCGAAGCCACCGTACTCGCGCATGCACGCATTGAGCGCGTCCTGTCCCGCATGGCCAAACGGCGTGTGGCCCAGGTCGTGTGCGAGGCAGATGGCTTCTGTCAGGTCTTCGTTCAGGCGTAGCACGCGGGCCGCGGTGCGCGCAATTTGCGCCACCTCCATCGAGTGCGTGAGTCGCGTGCGAAACATGTCGCCTTCGTGGTTTACGAATACCTGCGTCTTGTATTCCAGTCGCCTGAACGCGCCGCAGTGCACTACACGATCGCGATCGCGCTGATACTCGCTGCGATGGTTAGGAGGCGTTTCTTCATGGCGGCGGCCACGAGAAGTCGCGATAACACAGGCGTAAGGAGCGATTTCGAACACGATGTGTCTTCTTGGTCAGGCCGTCATGCAGCTTCGCGACAGCTTTCTAACGTGGCCGCCAACAGGTCAGCACTAAAATCCGACGTGATGGTTGCGCGACCGATGGCGTCCAACAGAATCAGTCGCACCTTCCCGGCGAGCACTTTCTTGTCGATAGCCATTAATTCCCTCATGCGTTCGGATGACACTGCCGCGGGCCCCAGTCGGGGCAAACCGGACGCCTCGATCATGTCGTTGATACGTGCCACTTCGTCCTGACGCAACCGCCCGAGGCGTGCAGACAGGTCAGCCGCCATGCACATGCCGGCCGCAACCGCTTCACCATGTAGCCATTGGCCATGGCCAAGACCGGTCTCGATTGCGTGACCAAAGGTATGGCCAAAATTCAATAAAGCCCGCTCGCCGTGTTCGCGCTCGTCCGCCGCGACGACTTCGGCCTTGTTCTCGCAAGCGCGGCGTACCGCGTATGCGAGCGCGGCATCGTCGCAGTCGAGCAGGCCACGCACGTTGGCTTCCATCCATTCAAAAAATTCCGGGTCGCGAATCAGCCCGTATTTGATGGTTTCGGCGACCCCACAGCGTAGTTCCCGCGCCGGTAGCGTAGCCAGTGTGGCGGTATCAGCGATGACACAAACAGGCTGGTAGAACGCGCCAACCATGTTCTTGCCACCAGGTCGATTGACCGCGGTCTTGCCGCCAACTGACGAGTCAACCTGGGCGAGCAGGGTGGTCGGGACCTGAATATAGGGCACGCCACGTTGGTAGGTAGCGGCAGCAAACCCGGCCATATCGCCAATGACACCACCGCCGAGCGCAATGATCGTGACATCGCGCGAGAATCGCTCTGCGATGAGTTCGTCCCAGATCGTCGCCAGGACTTCGGCCGTTTTGTGGGACTCGCCATCCGTCAGGATGATCGCGTGTTGGCGTGTATCCCCCAGCGCGGTTTGCACGGCCTTCAGATACAACGGCGCGACGGTTTCGTTGGTCACGACGACAGCGCCGCCCGTGCCGATATGGGGCGCATACACTGATGGGTCGCTGACCAGGCCGGGACCTATATGAATGGGGTAACTTGCGTCGCCCGTACGTACCGTAAGATCGCCCATTGGGATCACCCCGTCCTGAAAGGGCGATCCGGAACCATTACAGTTCCTCGATATGTCGGACTAGATCCTTGACCACCAGACGGGTAGAGCGTTCGTCAGTTTCCATAACCAAATCAGCGACTTGTCGATAAAGCGGGTCACGCTCCTCTAACAGCTGATTAAGTCTTTCGCGCGGATCATGACCGTCCAGCAATGGCCTGCCGCGGTCGCGCGACGCGCGCTCGACAAGCAAATCAAGAGGCGCATACAGATATACGACAAAGCCTCGGGCGACGAGGTTTGACCGATTCTCGGCGGACAGGACTGCACCCCCGCCGGTGGCCAGAACGATATCGCGCTTCTGGGTCAGATCTTCGATGGCCTGGCGCTCGCGCTTTCGAAAGCCTTCCTCACCTTCAAGATCGAAGATATAACCGATGTCGACGCCGGTCCGCGACTCGATTTCATGATCCGAATCGACAAAGTCTTTGCGCAGGCTTTTCGCCAGCTGTTTGCCGATCGTGCTCTTGCCAGCTCCCATGGAGCCGACCAGAAAAATGTTCTCGGGAATACGCATTTGGAGTTGTGCCACCTTTCGCTAGGGCAGATGATAACCCACCTGTGCCGTGAATCAGCTACACTTCTTTTAAAGTTCTGCGCGCAGATTACAAAAAAAGCCCGCGGCGGACGAACCAACCGCGGATAAGTCAGGGGCGCAAGACACTGGCCCCACAGGCGCCGGGCGGGTCTGCCCGGCGCCTAGGGATTCTCTCTAACGCTATCTCCGCGATAGCGACTCCTTCACAATCTTCGGGGTCACGAAAATCAGCAGTTCGCTGCGATTGTTTTGTGAGGAGTCCTGGCGGAACACACGACCGATGTAAGGCAAGTCGCCGAAGAATGGCACTTTCTCGACGTCTTCACGTTTCGTCTGCTCGTAAATTCCACCCAATACAACTGTTTCGCCGTCGTCGACCAACACCTGCGTGTTCACCTGGCGTGTGTCGATGCTCGGGATGCCGCCAAAAATCTGGCCAATCGTGTCCTGATTGACGGCGAGATCCATGATGATGCGGTCGTCCGGCGTAATCTGCGGCGTCACCTTCAGGCTCAGCACGGCCTTTTTGAACGCCGTGGTGGTGGCACCACTGGAGGAAGCTTCCTGGAACGGGATTTCCGTACCCTGTTCGATCAACGCCTCTTTCTGATTTGAGGTGATGACCCGCGGATTCGACAGCACTTCACCCTTACCTTCGGCCTGCATCGCCTGCAGTTCCAGGTGCAACAGGGAGCTGCCGAGCTTGCCGATGGCAAATGCGAGCGATGCCGACGGACCAGCCAGCGGCAGATCGACGATGAAGTTTTCCTGGTTGTCGGTGGAAAAGGCTGTGGTCACCGCGGGGTTACCGAATACCGTGTCACCGGCCTGTTTACCCCCAATGCTAAAAAAGTGGTCTTCGTTGTCCAGCGTGTCGGAACGCGACAAGCCAAATTGCACGCCCAGGTCTTTGCTGAAGTTGTTGTCAGCCACTACGATCCGGGATTCGATCAACACTTGGCGTACTGGCACATCCAGCTGGGCAACCAGGCCGCGAACGTTCTCAAGTGCGTCACGGGTGTCTCGCACCAGCAACGTGTTGGTCCGTTCGTCGACCGTCACGCTGCCGCGACCGGTCAGCAGGGAGTTTTCTTCGGCCTTCAAGAGCGCCGCGATGTCTGTCGCCTTCGCGTAGTTCACCTGTACAAATTCAGTTTGCAGTGGCGCCAATTCGGTGATCTGCTTGGCCGCCTCCAGCTCCAGCTTCTCGCGCGCCGCAATTTCTTCGCTCGGCGCAACCATGATGACGTTACCGGCCTGGCGCATGGCCAGCCCTTTGCTCTTAAGGATAATGTCGAGAGCCTGGTCCCAAGGTACGTTCTTGAGGCGCAGCGTGAGGTTGCCGGCGACTGTATCGCTCGCGACCAGATTGAGGCCCGTGAAATCGGCAATCAGCTGCAGAACGGCGCGTACTTCGATGTTCTGGAAGTTGAGCGACAAACGCTCACCCGTGAAACCAAATCTGGCTTTCTGCGAGGCTTCTTTCTGCTCACGCGTAAGCGGTTTGATATCCAGCGTAAACAGATTGTCGGACTGATAAGCGATCTGTTCGAACTCTTCTCCGGTCTTCACAATCATGCGCACGTTGTTGCCTTCCGGGAACGTGTCGATGCTGATCACCGGCGTTGCGAAGTCCACGACATCGAGCTTGCGGATCAGGCGGTTAGGCAGCTGCACGTTGATGAACTCAACGATGATGGTTTTGCCTTCTTCACGAGTGTCCACAACGGTGGCCGGGTCTGACAGTGAGACAAGCACGCGCCCTTCGCTTTTCTGACCCCGGCGGAAGTCAACGTTGTCGATGCGTTTCACGACGGCCGGCGCTTGCGCCCGCGCAACAGGACCGCTCGCTGTCAGTTGCGACGAGCCGCTTGTGGAGGCTTGCGTACCTTCCAGCGTCACGGTGATGATGTTGCCTTCGCGTTGCAGCTCGTAGGGCACCAGCTTGATCAGGTTGATGACCACGCGGGTGCGTCCGCCTGCCTCGACGGCGGCATAACTGCGCGCCATGCCTACGCCGATCGTTTCGGATTTTTTTGGCAAAGCCATTTTTACGCCAGGAAAATCCATCGCGATGCGCGCCGGATTGTCGATAGCGAATACCAGTGGGTCTTGTACTGGCTGAGCCATTTCCAGGCGCAGTGTCACACGCTCGCCCGGCAGTGAGGTATAGGTGACTGATTGCAGTGAGTTGCCACTTTGCGCGCTCGCCGTTGAGCTGGCGATCGCCCAGCACAGCATGGCACTCAGGAGCGCTAGGCGTCTGCAAGCGTCACTTACCGTGTTGAACTTGACCATCATTAAATTCTCCCGTCGGTACACAACGGCGGCTTTGCCCCTTTTGCTACGTATTCGCCGACGCCCCTAAGTGCACCTTCGTCAATGACACCGGGTGGATCCATTAGAATCCGCCACGTAAGTGGCAATGTTCCGTAATTTCTCGACTTGTGCCCTTTCTCAGACAATTTTCTTGTTGTTGGTCCTGGACTCTTATGGCCAAGTGATCCGTAGCTCTTCATGAGACTCACTTGCAGGTCCCGAGACGTAGGACTATCCAAAACCTTCATTCGCTTAACGCCAGTTGCGTATTTCGTTCCTGATAGCAGCCTTGGCCGTCCGATATAATTTCAATTAAATCAATCGCTTCTTCACGGATATCAGTAATGCGGCCATGGTTGCGGCCCATAAAGTTATCCACAGTTACGCGGAAGATTGCGCCGTCCGCATTACGGATGACACCCCACAGGGTTTCGTCTTTCTCGATCGTGCCCACCATGCGCAACGCATCCAGAGGGAAACCTTCCAACTCTTCTTTTATGCGGTCCGGATCCGGTCCCGGGCAGGAGCGCGGCGTGTTATCCACAACCTCTTCGCCCTGTCTGAAGAACGGCTCGAACGGATCCTTTTTCTTTTTGTCCGACGACTGGTAACGGTATGTCGGAACAAGCTTGACTGGCGGGAGGCCCTTGATGGGTGGTGCCTCGCGACGCAGCACATCTTCTACATAAGCTCGCAGATCGCCCATGTCGCGATCGACGCAGCCGCCCAACATAAGCGTCAAGGCGACTCCAAGGCTTGCCCTCGACAATTTGGAGAAACCCGCTCGACTAAATGTTTTTGTCAGTTTGACCATCGGTTCGCGCGTCTCAAAGGGCCTAGCCTTCGTCGAGGTAGCGGTACGTCCTCGCGATGATGCCCATCGTCAGATCTCCGGACTCCGATGCACCGCGAGGCTTGATGGAGATGTCGTGGACCGTCACGATGCGAGGCAGTGCGGCAACGGCGCTGATGAACTCACCAAATTCGTGATAGCTACCCGTTACCCGAATCTGAATCGGTTGGATCGCGTAGAAATCTGCTGGTATCTCGCTGCCGGGTTTGAACAATTCAAACTCGAGCCCGGCGGCGAGCCCCGATTTGGAGATGTCGACTAGCAGACCATCGATCTGCGTCCGGTCGGGCAGCAGCTTCAGCAGGCCCCCAAAAGTTTGCTCCATTTCTTTCAGCTGACGTTTGAGGGGCTCAAGATTTGCAGCTTTTCGCTGTTTGGCCTCGAAAATGTTCTTGAGTTCAGCCTCTTTCTGGACAAAACGCGCGTGCCGATCAAGCTGTTCCTGCGTGTCGAAGTAGTATCCGGCGCCCAAGACCAGCCCACATAAGATGATGATCGCCACCGCCTTCGCCGGCGTGGGCCAGCTGCCGATGTTGTTGAAGTCTAGATTCTGAATTTCTGAGAGTTTCATCGCGCTCAGCCCTTCTTATCTGCTTCACCGTCTTCGTCGTCGGTCGTCGAAGTCTGTCTGAACTGCAGTCCGAACTTGGCCAGCCGCAGCAGGTCAGCCGCAGGGCTGCCCGTCCGGTTTTGTGAGGCCTTGATCTCTTTCAACGCTGGCGCTTCCAGCCACGGGCTACCTTCGAGATTTCGCATCAACGATGAAACAAACGCGTTCGACTGCGCGACGCCGGTCACCGACAGGATGTTTTCCTTCTGGGTCACGGATTCGTAATAAACGCCCTCCGGCAGCGTCGTCACCAGCTCGTCAAAGACATGAACGATCTCGGGACGGTCGCTCTGTAGGCGCTGGATGATCTCCATACGTGCCACCAGGTCTTTACGCTGTTTGTCCAAGTTACTGATTTCTTTGATCTTGGCGTTGAGCTCAGCCGTTTTCTGCTCCAGGAACTTGTTGCGGTCCAATTGGTATGCGATGCGTTCTTCGTTGTACCAGTGCACGGCAGCAATCACGCCGACCATGGCGAGCACGGCAAGGGCAGACAGCGTATTGAATTGTTTCTGGCGTTTGCGACGGAGTTCGTCGCGCCATGGGAGCAGGTTAATTCTTGCCATCAGTAATCCACCGTCCGCATGCTCAGTCCACAGGCGATCAACAGTGCGGGAGCGTCATTTGCGAGGACTTCTGCGCGCACACGCGAGCCAATCGACATATTCGCAAACGGATTAGCGGTGGTTACCGGGCATCCGGTTTTTTGTGCAATTACTTCGTCGGCACCCTCGATGGCTGCACAACCACCAGCAAGGATGATGTGCTCAACCTGACCATACTGGCTGGACGAGTAGAAGAACTGTAGCGAGCGGTTTACCTGCTGACCCATGGATTCCTTGAATGGTTCCAATACCTCTGGTCCGTAGTTGTCCGGGAGCCCGCCCTGACGCTTTGCCAGGCCGGCTTCTTCGTAAGTCAGTCCGTAGCGGTGCTGAATCTCTTCGGTCAGTTGCTTGCCACCAAAAACCTGCTCGCGACCGTAAATGATAGAGGAATCGTGCAATACGCTGAGCGTGGTCATGGTCGAACCAATGTCTACCAGCGCGATCGTCTGTCCGACCCCACCGCCGGGCAGATCTTCTGCCAGCAGCGAGAACGCGTTTTCCAACGCAAAAGCCTCTACGTCGACAATCTTTGGCTGCAAACCACCCAGTTCGCAGGCCCCCACACGCACGTCAACGTTCTCGGAGCGGGAGGCGGCGAGGAGCACGTCTACCTTGTCGGGATCCTGTTCGGATGGACCAACGACTTCAAAATCCAGATTTACTTCGTCCATCGAGTACGGGATGTATTGGTCCGCCTCGAGTTCGATCTGGCTCTCCATGTCCTCTTGGGACAAATCCGCGTCCATCGTGATGACCTTGGTGATCGCGGCTGACCCCGCAACGGCCACGGCCACGTTCTTAGTCTTGGTGCCGGACCGTTTGACGGCACGGCGAATAGAATCTCCCACTGATTCCATGTCAGTGATGTTCTTTTCCACCACGGCATTGGTTGACAGCGGTTCAACCGAATACGATTCGACACGGAAACGGTTGTTGCCCTGATGGCTTATTTCCAGCAGTTTTGCGGCCGTGGAACTTATGTCCAAACCGATTAAAGGTGCTGTTTTTCTTCCAAACAAAGCCATTTTTTCTTTATTTCACGGTAAGTTATGAGAACTTTGTGCGTTGCTACATTAAGTATTGGTGCCAACTGTAGATCAATCCGTTGTGGATTTACAAACTCGATTCTTCGATTGGTTTTCATAGCGAACGGCTGTGGAGGGAACCACAACAGGGTTTATGGTCTATACATAAAGCGCTTGAAAGCCCCCGAAATTGGTTGGTGACAGGGCGCATAGCGCCGTACGCATCGCGTCGGAATTGTGCGCGAGCGTATAATCTCGATCCGGGGCTGTCTGGCCCAACCCCTGTTAGTGAGTGCGTCTGAACGTCGTGCGTAGTCTGCTGAAAATCATTTTTTTCCTCGGTTCCGCTGGAGCGGCGGTGGCTATCGTCATGGCCGTGAGCCTGTGGTACACGTTGTGGCCGCTGCTCCCTGACGTTGAAACGCTGCGCGCAGTGCAGTTACAGACGCCGTTGCGCGTCTATAGCCGCAACTCTGAGCTGATACGGGAATTTGGCGAGAAGCGCCGGGTCCCTTTGACGATTGACCAGGTGCCGGACGAGATCAAGAACGCGCTCATCGCCACGGAAGACAGCAACTTCCGATACCACCGTGGGGTAGACCCGGCCGGCATCGCGCGCGCCGTTCTGCACATTATTCGTGAAGGTCGCAAGGGGCCTGGTGGCTCAACGATCACCATGCAGGTTGCGCGAAACTTTTTCCTGGACCGAGGCAAGACCTACACCCGGAAACTGAAGGAGATCATGCTGGCGCTCAAGATCGAGCGCGAGTTGTCCAAAGACGAGATTCTCGAGCTTTACGTCAACAAGATTTTCCTGGGCCATCGCTCCTACGGCGTTGGTGCTGCCGCCCAGGTGTACTACGGTAAGCCGATCGAACAGTTGTCGTTGGCGCAGATGGCCATGATTGCGGGCCTGCCGCAGCGGCCGTCGGACTTCAATCCCATCACTAACCCTAAAAAAGCGCTAAAGCGGCGCAATCACGTGTTGTGGCGGTTGAAGAAGGAGAACTATATCGACGAGGTGGCTTACACCAGCGCCCGCGCGGAGCCATTAACCGCAGAGTTACACGCCTCGCCGATCGAACTGGGTGCGCCATATACCGCCGAAATGGCGCGGCGCAAGATCAAGTCCACCTACGGCGACCGCGCATTTGCGGCGGGCTACAACGTCTATACAACCATTGACGCCGAATTGCAGGAGGCCGCCGATCGTGCATTGCGTAATGCGCTGATCGCCTACGACCGTCGGCACGGCTGGCGAGGGGCGGAGGTCAAGCTGACACCCGAGCAGGTTGCGGCGAATGCCGCGGAGCCATTGGCGCTGGACCGGTTGCTGGTGGACATTCCGGTGATCGGTAATTTGCCGCCGGCCCTGGTGCTGGCGACCACCGATAAAACTGCCGATGTGCACATTAAGCGTATTGGTAAGGCAACGCTGCCATGGGCGTCGTTCAAATGGGCGCGTCCCTACATCAACAATAATCGCATCGGTAAGCAGCCCAAGACGGTCGCGGACGTCCTTGCTGTGGGCGATGTGGTGCGGGTCGAGCAGGTCAAGAGCGACAAAGGCGAAGACATCTGGCGGCTCTCACAACTGCCGGAAGTAGAAGGCGCACTGGTGGCCATGGACCCGAATACTGGCGCCATCAGAGCGTTGAGCGGTGGTTTCGACTTCAGGCGCAGCAAATTCAATCGCGTCACCCAGGCTCAACGTCAGCCTGGCTCCAGCTTCAAGCCGTTCATCTACTCGGCGGCGCTGGAGAAGGGCTACACGGCCGCTTCGACCATCAACGACGCGCCAATCGTGTTTGACGATCCCGACCTGGAGGCGGCCTGGCGACCCGAGAACTATAGCGGTAAGTCTTATGGTCCGACGCGACTGCGTTTCGCGCTGACCAAATCGCGCAATCTGGTCTCCATCCGTCTGCTACGCAACATCGGTATCAACTACGCCCTCGGTCATATGCCTCGCTTTGGCATCAATCCGGCGCGCCTGCCACGTGACCTGAGCCTGTCTCTTGGCAGCGGAGCCGTCACACCGCTCGATATCGCGACCGGGTACAGCGTACTCGCCAACGGTGGTTTCAAGGTCAGGCCTTACGTTATTGAACGTATCGAGGACAAGGACGGCAGCCTATTGTATGAGGCCAACCCGCGGGTTGTCTGTAAAGCCTGCGAGCCACCACCTGCAGAGGGAGACGAAAGTGGTGTCAGTCCTGATCTGAGTACGCTGGCTGACGGCGAACACGCGCCACGCACGCTCTCCGCAGAGAACGCCTGGTTGATCTATTCGATGATGCGCGATGTCATCACTTCCGGTACGGCGCGCAAGGCGCTGAAGCTCAAACGTCGCGACCTCGCCGGTAAGACGGGCACCACAAACGACCAGCGTGATGCGTGGTTCTCCGGCTTCTCGCAGAACCTGGTGGCGACCGCCTGGGTGGGATTCGATCGTGTGGCTCCGATGGGTCGCGCGGAGACCGGGGGCAAGGCGGCATTGCCAATGTGGATCGAGTTCATGGATGTGGCGTTGAAACTGGAACCATACAACAAGGAAGCAGTGCCGGCCCCACCCGCCGACCTGGTGTCGGTGCGCATCGATGCGGAAACAGGACTGCTGGCCACCGGTTCCACCGACAAGGTGATGCGCGAATTCTTCCGTCCTGACAATGCGCCCAACAGAAACGTTAAACTGCGGGCCGCTGCTGCGGCTGCGTCAGCACAGAAAGAAGCGAAAGATTTGTCCGAAAAAATCTGGTGATCGTCCGCCGCGGCGCGCGGACCACGGGAGAAGACGTTGGGTGGGGATAGTTTGCGTGCACAGATCGCCCGTGAGGCGGCACGTCTAATGTTGGAAGGCGGTCAGCGTGACTATCGGGCCGCCAAACGCAAAGCTGCCAACCGCCTTGGTGTGGACGACCGGGGCGAAATGCCAAACAACGTTGAGATCGAGGCGGCGGTTAGTGACTATCAGCGCCTGTTTCGGGCCCACACGCAACCTCGCTACCTGGCGGAATTGCGCCAGGCGGCGCTATCTGCAATGCGCTTCCTGGATGCATTCGAACCACGGCTGGTTGGCTCTGTCCTGCACGGTACGGCTGACGAGCACAGCGTCGTGGAACTGCAGCTCTACGTAGACGCACCGGAAGAGGTGGGGCTTTACCTGGACGATCGCGGAATTCCTTACGAACTTGGCGAGAACCGCCTACGTGTAAGCTCTGGCGATGTACGCATGTTTCCCGCGTTCACATTCATGGCTGGAGAAGCGCCCATCGAGCTGACCGTCTTGCCAGACCGAATGGTACGCCAACCGCCGCTGAGCCCGGTCACCGGCAAGGCAATGTCGCGCGCCACGATCAAAGCACTCAGCAAGCTGATCGACGCCAATGCAGCGGCGGCTGAGACGGCCGCCGCCGAGTAAGTGGTGACAGGCCCAATTGCCGCCGTGGCGATTCCATCGCCGTTGCGGCGACATTTCGACTACCTGGTACCACCGGATCTTGAACGGACGGCCGTGCGTGGATGCCGTGTGCTGGTGCCATTCGGGCGGACCCAATATGTGGGTGTTGTGCTCAGACGCCACGCCGAGGCGAGCGTCGCCCGCGCGAAGTTGCGGCCCATTGCGGCGTTGCTAGATGACGAACCAACTCTCGATGAGGCCATATTGAGCTTGCTTGAGTGGTCGGCGCAGTACTACCACCATCCGGTGGGTGAGGTGGTACAGAGTGCCCTGCCGACGCTGTTGCGTCGCGTTGATGGATCGAAGGCGCAGTCGGGTGGGCCAAAGTTCTGGTTCCTGACCGATGCTGGCAACGCGTGTGACCCGGAGACGTTAGCAAGCGCTCCGCGGCAAGCGAAGGCGTTAGCCCGGTTAGCCGCTGAGCCTGGCCTGACCCGCGCTGCGCTGGAAGCAGACGAGCCCGGGACCGGTGCCGCGCTGGCCGCGTTGGCCCGTAAAGGTCTGGTGGAATCACAGCAGCTGGGCGAAGTCATCCCTCCGGCGACGCCCGCGCCAGGACCCGCGCTGACAGATGCCCAGGCCGAGGCCGTCGAGGCGATTGTAGCGGCCCCCGGCTTTGCGTCATTCCTGCTGGATGGCGTAACCGGCAGCGGCAAGACCGAGGTTTATCTGCATGCGGCGTCTGCCGCGCTTGTAAGTGGGCGTCAGGTGTTGGTCCTGGTACCAGAAATTGGCTTGACGCCGCAGATGATCCATCGATTTGGTAAGCGGCTTGGTCAGGCGATGGTGGCGCTACATTCCGCATTACCAAACGGCGCGCGCCGCAACGCCTGGATCGCGGCGCGCAGCGGGCAGGCGCGCGTAGTGCTTGGTACCCGTTCGACGATACTGACGCCAATGCCCGAGCTGGGACTCATTATTGTCGACGAAGAGCACGACCTGTCTTACAAACAACAGGACGGGTGGCGCTACTCAGCAAGAGATGTTGCCGTGATGCGTGCGCGCCGCGCCGATGTCCCGGTGGTCCTCGGTAGTGCGACCCCGTCGATGGAAAGCGTGTTTAACGTAATCGCAGGCCGTTCAACCCTCCTACGTCTACCTGAGCGTGCCGGTGCCGCCGCCCTACCGCAAGTGTCTATCGTGGATGTGCGGGCCCGCGCGCTGGACGGCCATCTGTCCGGACAACTGATAGAAGCAATCAGTGAGACGCTGGCGGCGGGTGAGCAGGTGTTGTTGTTCGTCAACCGTCGCGGATTCGCGCCGACGCTGCTATGCCACGAATGCGGGGAGGTCCTCGAGTGCCCGCGCTGTGATGCCAGACTGGTGTTGCATCGGCAGGCTAACCGGCTGCGCTGTCACCATTGTGGCTACGAGACACGTGTGCCCAGTGCCTGCAAACACTGTGGCTCGCCGGAACTCAGGCCGGTTGGCCTGGGCACGGAACGTCTCGAAGACGAGCTCGAGAAGCGATTTCCCGGCGCGCGAATAGACCGCATTGACCGGGATACGACCCGGCGTCGCGGCGCCTTGGAGCAAAGTCTTGCGGATGCGCGCAGCGGCCAGACACAGATCCTGGTTGGCACCCAGATGCTCGCCAAAGGGCACGATTTCCCCGGTGTCACATTAGTTGGCATCGTGGATGCGGACGGCGGCCTCTTCAGCACCGACTTTCGTGCGAGCGAGCGTCTGGCGCAGCTGATTGTGCAGGTATCCGGTCGTGCGGGTCGGGCTTCGCGCCCCGGTCGCGTCTTCCTTCAGACTCACCAACCGGAACACCCGTTATTACGCTCCCTGGTGGGCGGCGACTACGCGGAATTTGCGCGTGCGGCGCTTGCAGAGCGCGAAGCGGCCGCGTTACCGCCGTACGGCGCGTTGGCGTTGTTACGGGCTGAGGCACCGCGTCGAGCTGCGTGCACGGCGTTCCTGGAGGAGGCCGGCCACATTGCGCGCGACACCAGTCCACAAGTTGCGGTTCTGGGGCCTGTCCCGGCACCGATGGAGCGGCGCCAGGGACGTTTCCGGGAGCAGCTCCTGTTGAGTGCAATGGACCGCGTGGACCTGCAGCGAATGCTGCGTCCGTGGGCTCCGGCGCTGGAGGGTCTGGTTAGCGCGCGACGCGTGCGTTGGTCGCTGGATGTGGACCCCCAGGACATGAGTTGAACCGCTTGCGCATCATATTCGGCTTTTCGAAACTATATTTATCTCTTAAAATCAGTAAACTATGAGCGTTATTTCAAGTGGAAGCGTAGATTTGCGCGACTCCATCAAGCGACTGATCCGTGCGGCCCTCGAGCATGCGGTTGAGGCCGGAGACCTGGATTTGCCAGCGATCCCGGACGTCGTCATCAACCGCAATAAAGACAGCGCACACGGCGATTTTGCGTCTCCGGTTGCGATGGCGCTGGCTAAACTCGCGCGTCGCAAACCACGCGACATCGCCGAAATCATCGTTCGTCATCTCCCGGTCAACGACGCTATCAGCCAGGTGGAAATTGCCGGGCCGGGCTTCATCAACGTGTTTCTCGCGAAACAGGCGTTTCACGCGTTGGTCCGCGAAATTCGCTCTCGGGATACGCAGTTCGGGCGCGCCGAGCGGCGTCCGGACGACACCGTGCAGGTGGAGTTCGTGTCAGCAAATCCCACAGGGCCGTTGCACGTAGGGCACGGGCGTGGTGCCGCTTATGGTGATGCCGTCGCGGCGTTGCTGGATGCAGCCGGTTTTGCCGTGCAGCGCGAGTATTACGTGAACGACGCCGGACGGCAGATGGACATTCTGGCGACCAGCGTCTGGTTCCGCTATCTGGAGCTCGCCGGGGTTGAGGTAGCGTTTCCAGCCAACGGTTATCAGGGGGACTACATCTTTGATATTGCGGCGAGCGTGCATCGCACCCATGGCGACACGCTGGCGCATCCCGCCGAGGTGATTCTGGCTGAACTCCCGGAAGACGCGCCAGGGGGCGACAAAGAGACTTATATCGACGCCGTTATTGCCAGGGCCCGGTCTTTGTTGGGAGCTGAGGCTTACGGCCAGATCTTCGATTTGACGCTGCAGACACTCAGGGAAGATATCGAACGGGATCTTGAAGGCTTTGGCATCACCTTCGATCGCTGGTTCTCGGAACGCTCACTGGTAACTTCGGGTCAGCTGGAGCGCGCGATTGAGCGGCTCAAGTCACACGACCAGTTGTACGAGAAGGACGGCGCCTGGTGGTTCCGTTCGACCGACTACAAAGACGCAAAAGACCGTGTGGTGGTGCGTGACAACGGGCAGACAACTTATTTTGCATCAGACATTGCCTATCACATGGACAAGCTCGAGCGCGTGCGTCGTGTCATCAACGTATGGGGTGCGGACCATCACGGCTATATCGCCCGCGTCAAGGGCTCACTCGCGGCGCTGGGCGAAGACCCGGACCGACTCGATATCGAGTTGGTGCAGTTCGCGAATCTGTTCGAGAACGGCGAAAAGATGCAAATGTCTACGCGGTCCGGTGAGTACGTGACGCTAAGGCAGCTGCGCGAAGACGTCGGCCGCGACGCGGGGCGGTTTTTCTATGTGATGCGCAAAAACGACCAACATCTGGATTTTGACCTCGACCTCGCCAAGTCACGCAGTAAAGACAATCCGGTCTACTACGTGCAGTACGCGCACGCGCGCGTGCACAGCGTATTCAGGCGCGCGGGAGAGAACGGTGAAAAACCTAATCTGGCAGATGCCGATTTAAGCCAGCTGGCCGAGTCGCATGAGCGTGCCCTGATGCAGACGCTTGAACGATACCCCGAAGTGATTGAGGTGGCAGCGGCGGAGGCCGCACCGCACCAGCTGGCGCATTACCTGCGGGACGTCGCGACGGCGGTGCACAGTTGGTACGACGCGCATCGGATGCTGGTGGACGATACTGGGCTCAGGGACGCGCGACTGGCGTTGGCAGATGCCGCGCGCATTGTCATGCGTAATGGGCTGGGCGTTTTGGGAGTGGAAGCACCGGAGGCGATGTAACGCATGCCAAGGGACTACAAGAATCGACCGCGTGCCGGCAGGGCACAGAAGAAACGTGAGCCTGTGCTGCAGCGTTGGAGGCACGCACTTGGCGGGTTTGCGCTTGGCTTGTGTGTCGCCGTGGGCGCTTATGTAGAAGGGCGCTATCCAGGCACGTTTCTCGCGAGTACGGGAGATCCGATTCCGGTCCCCAACTTCGATATCGCCACAGCGGAGGAACTTGCCGAGGAACGCACGACACCTGCGCACAAACCGCGGTTTGAGTTCTACAGCTTGCTACCTGAAATGGAGGTGAACGTGCCGGTTGAGATGACCGAGCCGCGTGAGCCACCCAAGGTCCAGCCAGAATCAACCACCGCGGAAAGCGAGCCGCCCGCGCGGCGTCTACCCTCCGCTGAACGCGCGCGACGTCTGCTGGCAGGAGAGGATCCAGCCAAGGTCAACGCACCCGTACTTGGCCAGATTAAGCCGATGGCGCCCGCGGCCGAACGTTCCGTTGTCGCCCGACCGGTCGCATCTGCCGATTCTCAAACTCGCCTGGCGAGCGCCCCTCGTGCCGACGGGTTTATGGTGCAGCTAGGCTCTTTTCGTCAGTTGTCGGATGCTGACCGCATGAAGGCGAACCTCGCGCTGACCGGACACCGCGTCGTTATTCGCACGGCCGTCATGGCCGACCGCAGCAAGCGACACCGCGTGCAGATCGGGCCGTTCACGAGCCTCGAGGCGGCGCGTCGCGCAAGCTCTGGCGTTGCGCGCGGAGAGCCTCTGATTCTTCGCGTCCAGAGCTGAGGGCTCGATCGCTCAAGACTTCTGAGCGGGCCGCCCCTCCACTCTCACCCGGAGAACCCGGTTGAGACTTGCACCCGATGTAGAGCTGTATGAATATTCAGCTTTGTAAGTCTGCGCGACCAGATCTTCCAGGACCGGTTTGACGATACGTTCAAGATCGAGGTTTTGCCGAAAGAAAGAACCGAGTCGCCACAGCGTGGGACCGAGATGGTAATGGCCTTCAGCATCCTTTGCCATGTACCCAAATTTGTCGAGCGAGACAGCGAGCCTGAGAATCGTAGGTTTGGTCAGGCCGCTTCTCTCAGAGAGTTCTTTGAGTGTGACCGCGGAGTTGCCGCTATGCAAAGCATCGAGGAGCTTGAACGCGCGCTCGACAGCATCAACACCAGAAAATCCATCATTTTCTCGAATTGTGCGCGGCTTGCGTTTCGTATTCTCGGCCAATGTCGGCTCCGTCCCAACGACAATCTAACCATTCTATCGAAAGGAACTTTTGATAGCAGACTGGAATATGCCTAATGAATTCGACGAGCGCGAATGTACAACGTAATGCAGTGCGCCAAGCGGCTACGCCAAAAGAGGTTTGCCATGGTGCAATCACCATCGTTGGGGCGCGGGTTGACCCCACGCCTGGACACAGAAGCAGCACGGCACTCGGGCCCAACGCACTTAGGCAGGCGTTAGATGACGTACTCGATGTCTACCGAAGCTCGGCGAGCGGCACCATTGAGGACACGGGGTCTGGTGCAGCGTTCACGCTGCAACCGGAGACGGCAATCATCGACTTGGGTGACCTCGTGTCACCTTGCAACGTCGACGCCCTAAGGTCCGTGTGCCAGCTAATTGATTCGCCGGGCGCGCTTCCCGTCGTGCTAGGCGGCGCGCGTGAATTGGCGAAATTGTGCGTGGACGCTATTGCCGAGCTAAACCGTGATGTATCCGTTGTACACGTGTCGCCAAAGATTTTGGCCGGTGATCGCGGGCAAGGTGTGAAAACTTGTTTTGTTGGAACCAACGGTCTGATCCCGCAAAATTTGTGGGATGAGGCAAAGGATGCCGACGCGTCCATCATATGCGCTGAGCAGGTCCATGAGATTGGGATCGAGACCGCGGTTCAATCTCTTCAGGCGTTTCTTGATGCTCAGGAGTCGGTTCTGTGGCACATCGATGCTGCGGTCGTCGATTCGGGCCATGCCGCGGGAACGCCGGACCTGAATATTGGCGGGCTGAGCCCCGAGCAGTTGTTAGCCGTTCTTGACGGTGTTAAGTCAAAAACCCGCCCAGCGGGCTGTGTTGTGACCAACGTTGCCCCCAGCTTCGACAAGCGGGGGTTGTCTGAATTCGTCGCAGCAGAGGCGTTGGTGCGCGTGCTCTCACCTCGCTTTGTGACATCGGTGACTTGATGGCGATAGCTATGGACCCACAACCAACCGACTCATACCTACGACCACCGGCAACTTTCTTCGGCGCCGAAGTTGGTGATCTAGCAAATCTCCGACCCGGTAAGGTGGCTTGTTGCGGCGTATTCTGTGATCACTTTGGCGCCAGCGTGCCAGGTGGGCGATTTTTCGCTCGACAACTTCGCTACTGCAGCTCCGATCCGTGGACGCGAAACGAGTTATCCCTCAACGCCGACAACGTGGTCGATGTTGGAGACTTGAATGTCTATCCGCTTGAGCCGACACGGCTTGGGCTCGTATTGCGCGAGCAAGTTGGACAGATTGCAGGCACGGGAGCAAGGCCCTTTATCGCTAGTGGCGGATATGGCTTAACGCCTGCCATCGTTGCCGGGATTTCGGACGCAATGGGTTCGAGTGGCAAAGACTCGAAGCCCTTGGAAGTCATCCGAGTGTCTCGATTTTGCGACCGAGATGATGCCGACCCGAACGGCTCTTTGGTCGTACCTCGATCACAAGCGTCACGCCGATTGATTCAAGTCCTTGGCGGGCAGGAACGGTCACTACATTGGTTCACGAGCGGTAAGGCGGTCACCTCAAGTGGCCATCTTCCATCCGCTCTCGGGCCATGCTTTCTCAGCGTCGATGCCGACATACTCGCTCCGACGTATGGGGACACAGGCAGCTATAGGGGGCTTGGGGGTGACGGACCAGACGATGTCAGGAAGATGGCCGCTTTTCTTGAAGGTCGGCAGATTGTCGGCATTGAAATGACAGGGCATCTCCCGAATTTCGAGCTTCACGGTCGCGCGTTGACGAACTTCATTGTCGCGATTTGTGCTTCTTTTCTCGATCTGCTGAGGGAACCATCGCGATGACCGGGTTGCGATCAGGGCCGCTGCCAAGGATGGCGGGTGACCTTACCTTCATGAGATCGGCGAGAGGCACTGTCGATAACCTGTCGAGTGAGAGCTTGGCCGTCATCGGTATTCCCATGGAGCCAAATTTTGGACCGGATGTCGGTTACCGACTTACACCTCAAGCTTTGAGAGAAACGTCTGTTTATTTTGGTTGGCACGCGAACCCGCAGTTCAGTCATCCCGTAGACGTGGATGTGCGAAAGCAAATCAGTACGTCATCAATCCACGAAAGATTGATCGATGTGGGTGACGTGCCGGTTGAGGGATTGGGCTATCAGGCCGCGTGTGCCGCAATTTACAAAGCCATTACTTCAGTGCGTCATCGCAGCGCTGCGAGCATCGTTTTATCCGGGGATGTGCGAGCGGTTAAGACAATAGTGCTTGCGCAATCTAGGAACGAGACGCTCGGGTTCATTCAATTCGGTGGAAGAACACCTCCAAGCTTGTTTGATGCTGACAACACCGAGCAAACGTTCGTTGGGGAACTGGTTCGTGAGGGCGCTTTAGAGCCGTCACGTATCGCGATGATCGCGCCTGCTCGTTCATCTTCCCGAGAGTTGGCAAGTCAACTTCGGCACCGAGGAGGCCATCTCATTTCAACTAATCAAGCGACGCTTTTGACGGTGGATGATTTCGAGCCAGTGTTCTCCTCTATATCCAGGGAGGCCGACTCATTGGTAGTACAGCTTGATTTAAGCGCAATTGCGTCGTCGCTTCATGGTATGGCATCCATCCGTCGATTTGACGGCATGTCTGTCTCCAAGCTTCAGGCTGTTCTAACCGCTGTCGGCCAATACCCTGTTTCGACGCTGGTCGTCACTGGCATGAACCCGAACGTCAATGGCATGGGCGTTGTAAAAACAGGTCAGCGACTGCTTGTGACAGCATTGTTGGGTTACATCTACGGGCGACTGGGAATTTTGAAGTCTCTGGAAAGGGAGGAAGGCGCAGATGCCGTCGAATGATTCTATGAACGAAATCTTGCTCCAGTCCCCCTCTGATACGCTTTTTGACGCACCAGTATACGTAGAAGGTGAGAGCCTACTCGGATGCATCGGCGTGGTCGGCATGCCTACTGACTGGACCCACTCCAGCAGAATTGGGGCTCGTCTTGGGCCTGAGGCATTGCGACGCGCGACGACGCGAATCATGAACGAATATGTGCCGGCTACCGGAGATGCTTTTCATGATGCGGTACATGGCGGCAGTTGGCGGCGGAACGCGAACCGATGGATCATGGATATGGGCGATGCGCCCATCGATCCAACGTCGGTCGATAACACGACGGCTTCGATTGCCGAGATGACCCAATACGTGAGGGGCCAAGGCGGCGTTCCTCTTGCCCTGGGAGGCGATCACTACAACAGCTATCCGGCTTGCCTCGGTTATTCGAGTGCGCTCACCGAGAGCGATCCAGACCGCCGGTTTGGATACATACAAATCGATGGGCATTTGGATTTTTCGGATCGATTAGGCGCATGGGGACAATTCAATCATGCGACGAATGGGCGGCGGATCTCTGAGCTGCCAAACATCGTTAGAGAGAACATGGTCTGGATTGGCGTCACCGGCTGGGTTAGCGGTGGAGAGTTGAGCCTCATCGAAGAGATGGGAGGTAAGGTTTACTCCTCGGGCGATGTGCATCGACTCGGCGCTAGACAAGTTGCCGAGCTTGCTATGGAGCAAGCAACGCGCGGTTGCGACAGCCTCTATCTTTCGATGGATATCGATGCCATGGATGCAGGGTATTTGCCAGGCACGGGCTCCATCGTGCACAGCGGTATCACTCCCAAGCAATATTGCGACATTCTAGATGTCATCGCGAAGCATCCCATCGACGGGATGGATATCGCGGAGGTTGCGCCAACGCTTGATCCCTCGGGCAGGACGGAGGCGATCTCGGCACATCTGCTCTACAGCGTTGTCCGTAAACAAATGCTGGTCCCTGCATGATCGAGTTCGAAGGCCTCAGGGAGTTCGGTGGGCTGTACCACAATGGTGGGGCAGAGATGCGATCGAAGCGTCCATGGCTTGTCGATCAGGCTGTGGTAAGTCCCTATGACGGCCTACCGGACGGCGACATACCTCGCTTTTCGGATGCACCGGAGTGGTCTTACTGGCGTTTGGGTGACATCCCCGATCTTATTCACGCGCGCAGGTGCGGCTGGTCCAGCTGCTCTACGAGCAGGCCTTGCGCGTGCGTGCGTACCGGTGTCTTCGATTGACAAGGCAGAGTTGCGAGGGCCTCCGTATGCGGTGGCAGTTCGAGTCTGATGAGGCTGATTCAGTGCCTGGTGATAGACATAGAACGCAGCACCCATTGCCAGCCCGTCATCTATGCAACTTGGCTCGACGAATACATCGTTGAAAGGTGTTTCCGAGAAGATGCGTGAATTGGTCGGGCAATTGAGCGCAGTGCCTCCGGTGAGGCAGAGATTGTGCGTGCCAATCCCGGCGCGTCTGACCATGCGATGTGCCATCGCGATCGTGTGCAGATAGGTTTCTTCTAACAGCTTCTGGGTGGAGGCCGCGATGTCTGCACATGCAGGTTCGGTAATGCGAGACGGGTCGCCGACTGCGCTGCGATCATAACCCTTGGATACCAGCATGTCCCGGCAATGCCCTATCCACAGACCCACCGGTGAGCGGCCGCTCTGTTGCTGGGCACTGTACCAGTTGTGCACGAATCTCGCGTTGTAGAAACGCGGTTGCCCATAGGGTGCGAGGCCCATCAACTTGCCTGCGCCACCTCCGACCTCGAAGCCGAGCACTGTTGCCACGGCATCGTAAAATGCTCCGATCGCGAGGTGGTGGGGCGCCAGCGCAATAAGGGTGTTGCCGGTGCCGTAGTAGACCATACCGCTGTGATATCCGACCCCGCGTGAAAACCCGTCGTGCGATATCACTACAGCGTTGTCGAAGGGCGACTGGTAGAAGCTCGAGTGCGCGTGCGCATGTTGGGCGTCGGACGACGCTCTGGTGTTGTCCTGACTAGGACGGGAAAGGGCGACTACTCCAGACACTCTGGCTCTGTGCGCAAGACCTGGCGCGCAAAATAGTGAAACGTTGCGCCTAGCGGCTCCGGCTTAAGCCGGTAGTCGTGCGCCGCGCGCGCGTGTTTTGGCTCTAGCTCTCGTATGGTCCCAGCGGACATAGCCATTAACTGAAGGTGTGCCGCGCGTTCAAAGTTAAGTGACATGAGCGCGGCCTCTTCGACGGACGTACACGCGCATAGCTGACCGTGATGGGCTAGCAAGATAGCCCGCTTGCCGCCCAACGCATTGGCAATGAGTTCGCCTTCCTCATCGCCAATGGGCGGGCCCGGCCAATGCTCAAGAAACGCACAGTCCTCGTAGAACATTGAAGTGTCCATATGTGCTGCTTTTAACGGCACGCCAATCATCGATAAAGCAGAAACATACGGTGGATGGGTATGCATGATGGAATGAACATCAGCTCGATAACGGTAGATCCAAAGATGAAATCGATTGGATGGATTCGGCATGCCAATCCCGTCCAGTACGTTCAGGTCATCGTCGACCAACAAAAAGTCGTTGGCTTGGATTTCTTCTAGACCAAGGCCGAAGCGTGCGGTCCACATCGTGCCAAGTTGTTCGCCGCGCGCCGTCACTTGGCCGGCAATACCCGAACCATGCCCCTCTCTTGCCAACATCCGGCAACTGAGGGCTAGTTTCTCGCGCACGCTCCACTCAGGTTTCGCTAGGTGCCGAGCCATATCCGCGGTAGCGCGTTTATCGAAATCTTCTTTAGGAATGTGTTTTTGCTGTGACACGGTACAAATCTCCTAAGGCGGTATGCGTGCAGGGCTCGCGTCAGACTAGTACGGCCCTAGCCCCCATTCAATTACCGAGGCATACTTCGATGTTGTTCCCTCCGGAAGTCATATATGCAGACTATAGAAGCTGATTACATCGTCGTCGGGGCCGGCACAATGGGCATGGCATTCGCTGACACGATCGTGGGCGAGTCCGATGCAAGCGTTGTCGTTTTGGACTGCAATAGCCGGCCTGGAGGGCACTGGACGACCGCGTATCCGTTTGTGCGGTTGCATCAGCCGTCCGCGTTTTACGGGGTCAATTCGACCCCTCTCGGTAGCGATACCATCGACGAGGCAGGGGCGAATGAGGGGCTCTACGAACTGGCGTCCAGTGCTGAGGTATGTGCGTATTTCGAGCGCGTGATGCAGCGCCGGTTGCTGGCGTCGGGTCGCGTCACCTATTTGCCGATGATGGAGTACGTCGGCAACGGCGTGGCGAAATCGTTGACCACCGGTGACGAAATGCGATTGATTGCGCGCAAGCGCACGGTTGATGCGACGTATATGGACGTTGTTGTCCCATCCATGCGTCCCACGCCTTTTCCCGTCGATACCGCCGTGCAGTGTGTGCCGCTAAACGTGCTTGCTCATTTGCGCGAAGCGACCGAGAACTACGTGATCGTCGGGGCCGGTAAGTCTGGGATGGATGCGTGCTTATGGCTGCTGGCGAACGGGTTGGCGCCGGAGCGCATCACTTGGATAGTGCCGCGTGACTCGTGGCTTTTGGATAGGGCGACCATCCAGTTCGTAGGCGAGCTCTGGGAAGACTGCGCCATCGGCAGAACGGAGCTAGTTGAAGCGTGCGCGCATGCCCAAACGGTCGATGATCTGTTTGCAGGCTTGGAAGCGTGTGGGCAGTTGATGCGGCTTGATCCGAACGTGAAACCCACGATGTATCGATGTGCCACGGTGACGCGTTACGAGGTTGAACAACTGCGACGCATAGAAAATGTCGTACGTCTCGGCCGTGTCGAGCGCATCGAGCGGGACAAGATTTGTTTGCAGCACGGCGATTTGGCGTTTGACGCATCGACTTTGTTTGTCGATTGCACGGCAGACGGGTTGCCGCGACGGCCCGTGGAACCGATTTTTGCGGAGGGACTGATCACGTTGCAGACGGTGCGAACCTGCCAGCAGGCATTCAGCGCCGCATTTGTTGCGCATGTAGAGACACTAGAGGACGACGACGAGAGCAAGAACGCTATTTGTAGGGTTGTGCCGCATCCGGACTCAGAGCTTGATTGGCTCAGCGTGACGCTCGGCAATTTGATTAACAGCATCGCGTGGATGCGCGAAGACCGAATTAGGAAGTGGTTGGAGAACTCACGCCTCTATGCGACGACCCGGCCAGCGGATCTTGGCGTTCAAGAGTCGCCGCGTTATCAGGAAGCACGTCAGCGCAGCCGCGAATTGACGGGCCCGGCGATCAAGAACCTTGAGCGTCTGCTGGCGTCATAGTCAGCAGTGGCCATTCAAGTGCCCTTGGCGCGGGGCCGCTGGCAATGGTGATCACTTCGTTTACGTTAGCTGGTGTCCGACGGTGTCGCCGGGGCCTGATTTCGGCGTCATGATCCCCGCCAGCTGCTCCGTGCGAACGTTCGGATTGGCCACCAAGACTTCATCGAGGGCGTCACGCATGCGTGCCAACAAGGTATCCGGCACCCGGTAGTTCGGGACTACGTAGCCGTGCTCGTGGTAATGGTCGATCTCGGTCTCGGTCAGCCGGGCCATGAGCGTGATTTCACTTCCTGAGTGCCATATGAACTATGCGGCCTTGAG
>CEUN01036382.1_pt1 | contig 25814 bp, 27 predicted proteins | sample 361501 | NCBI WGS metagenome assembly CEUN01 (sample SAMEA2622801, study PRJEB7988) | marine metagenome | biome: marine biome (ENVO:00000447); feature: marine epipelagic mixed layer (ENVO:xxxxxxxxx); material: "saline water (ENVO:00002010), including plankton (ENVO:xxxxxxxx)" | depth 120 m | reverse complement strand
GATGAATTAATCGAACGAATATCAGAGGAAATATGGGATTCAGAAGTGTGCGTCTCAAAAAACATGGTCAGAATTAATACTCACAGGCTAACTACTGAGCACATGTCTATACATCACCGTATATTAAAACGTGCAGTCCACATTATTTCAGAAAACCCTCCTGATATTTCCATGTCTCACACAAAATCCTTTACTTCACTGATACTGGGACCTTCAGGAAAAACATTAACTTTGCCAAGGTCTATTTTAGTAAAAAAACAGTATGGAAATATCTTCTTATTCAAAAAAAATAAGCATTCATCTTCCGAATCCGCTGTAGATAAAACTGAAATCGCTATTCCCGGACTAACCAAAATAAATGGCTGGCAAATCAAAACGAACATATCCACAATAAAACCCGATGGAATCCTACCTAGACCAACCGCATTGATAGCCCACTTGAGTGAAGCAGCAATCGGAGACAAACTATATGTAAGAAATAGAACGAACGGTGACCGTTTTCAACCCGTAGGAATGAAACATTCCAAAAAAATTCAAGATTTCATGGTCGACGAAAAAATACCTAGAAACTTACGTGATCAGATACCTATAGTTGTTTCAAATCAAGGCATTTGCTGGATTGTCGGCCATAGAGTTTCAGAATGGGCTAAACACACAAATACAGGAAAAGCTGTCGTAATTCAATTCACTAGAGACGTGATTAAATGATTCTATCCAATCTTGGACCATCCAGTTTTCCAGGCAACCTACCTCTTTTCGCAACAGGCCTACCCTCTATTTCCAATATATCAGCAGTAACGTCATTAGGTGAAGCCCCAGATATATAACTCCCAACAAGATACCCATTAACTGGACTGGAATTTTCTCTAAATTCAGAAATTCTATTTGGATTCAATCCTCCACTTACATAAATTTCAACATGACGAAAATTCATGTAGTCTAGCTTAGCTCTCATTTCTTTAACCATCATCGGAGTAACACCTCCTCTTTCTTTAGGAGTATCTATTCTTACTCCTCTTAAACGGTCACGCATAACTTGAGCGACGTTCATTGCTTCCTCAATTTCATCTTTAAATGTATCAACCAGTACAATTCTCTGAACTTCCATACTTATATGTTTATCAAATGCCTGCGCCGCAGATACAGTATCCCCGAATATGAGCGGCAGGCTGTGAGGCATATTCCCCAGGGGGTTTCGTCCAGCTTGCCTTGAACCCATTACAGTAGAGGCTGAAGAACACCCTCCGACGACTGAAGCATAATCCAAAATATGCGCAACATTAGGATGTATATGTCGAGCCCCATAACCAATAACCGTTATATCTCCAGCCGCTCTAACACACTGCCGGGCAGCTGTGGCCCATCCAATGCAGGACGCGAGAACACCGCAAATACTAGTCTCATATAAGCTGAAAGCAGAGTATCTGGCAACTACCCTAAGAAGAGGTTCTCCAGCAACGAAACCTTCCCCCTCTTGAAGAGCCCACACCTGAACCTCACTTTCAAGAGTTTCGACAGAACTTTCAGAATCATTTTGAGGTAGAACACTTTTAAGTAATGCTTTCACTTCTTCAACACCGCACAACACACCGTCATTAGAAGCATAAAAATCCATGGTAACTACAGGATTCAAGGACTCAAGCCGCATTACCTCTTTTGTCCAATGGAGATACGCATCTGCAGGCTCTCCTTTTATCAAGGAAGGTCGAATTTCAAATTGTGGACTAGTCATTATCTTATCTCTCTAAATGCCATTTAAATAGATTTAGCACTTTGCCACCAATTATAAATCACGTATGATCTCCGCGCCTAAAATCTTTTCCATATGTTCCAATGCAACTTCATGTGCACGCTCATCAAAAGAGGCCACAGTACTCTCCTTAATCTCTACTTTATAGTCTCTGTTTCGTGCATCTGCCGTAGTATGCATAACACATATGTCTGTACATACGCCGCATATAATGATTTTATCTGGTCTTAAAATCTTTAATCTCTGTTCAAGTACCGTGCCGTAAAAACCGCTATACCTAGTTTTTGGAATAATATTATTTGCATATGCTCTTAACTCTGGAATCACCAACGTCTCCTTTGTTCCAACTACACAATGAACCGGAAACATATCAAACTCCAAATCATCAGGAAGGTGATTATCATTAAGGAATATAACTTCACTGCCTAAATTAATCTGTTCACTAATTAGTGTTTGCACTTTTGGAATTATATCTCTAGCTTTTTCTCCACAATATAAATTAAACCCCGGCTCCAAAAAACCGACTACCATATCCACAACCAGCAAAACATTAGTCATACAGTATCCCCAATTAAGTTAGACTCCGATTTGAAATGATTTTTTTACACACTGACAGTCCTCCAAATCTTAGACGAAAAAGGCCCTTAAGATCCCCCCAAGCTGTTTTCATAACATTGACCTTTGAATTAGGGTCATCCACCCAAACCACTGGTATTTCAGAGACTTTAAATCCACTTTTCTCAAATAATATCAATAACTCTGTGTCAAAGAACCAACCAGAATCTCTGACATGTTCAAGAACATCATCTAGAGAAGACTTTAAAACTACTTTAAATCCACACTGCGCATCTCTAAAAGAGACAAAAAACAACAACCTGAAAAGTAAGCTGTAACATCTTGAAATAAAACCTCGGTAAAAAGATCTGTTTTCCACTATGGATTTAGATAATAATCTAGACCCTACACATATATCCATTTTTCTTTCAGTGACTTGATACAAAGCACGAGGTAAAGCTTCTAGATCAGTTGATAAGTCCACATCCATATAAGCGACGATATCCGATTTAGAAACCGACCAAACCTGCTTGAGAGCTCTCCCTCTTCCTTTTTGGTGTATACGAACATAGGAAACTACCTGATGTTCTACAGCTAGGAATTCTCCGATTTCAGGAGTTCCATCGGTGGAACCATTATCTGCTATCACCACTCTATAATTCCATGAGGGTAAATTCTCATCACAATATTTGATAATTGCATCAATAGAACGAGATAAGCCTCTTTCCTCATTCAATACTGGAATCACAATGTCCAGTTTCATTAGAAACCCTTTTTCCCTTATTAGAACAACCCAATGAGTCTAATGATTAAAGTGCCTCATTCCAGTAAACACTACACTCATGCCATACTTATTGGCAGCTTCTATTACCTCAGAATCTCGAATTGATCCTCCCGGCTGTATAACCGACGTGATACCACCAGCAGCAGCCATGTCAATGTTGTCAGCAAAAGGCATAAAAGCATCAGAAGCTAATGCTGAACCCTTAGAGGAATCGCCAGCAATCCTCAGAGCTAAATGAACACTAACCACTCTATTGGGCTGTCCCGCACCCATACCAACTAATGTTCCGTCTTTGGCTAAAACTATAGTATTAGACTTTATATGCCTTACACATTGCCAAGCAAAAACCATGTCATTCCATTCTAAATCTGACGGAGACCTTTTACTGACCACTTTCCAAGAAGATTGATCTTCATCTCTACCGTCTAAGGTTTGAATTAGTGCTCCACCAGACACAGTTTTAAACATAACATCACTCGTTGGACCTACTGCTGGAGACACTTGCAAAATTCTTGTACGTTTTCTACGAGTTAATATTTTCAATGCTTCCCGCTCAAAAGAGGGGGCAATGATTATATCGAATAAAACCCCTTTCATCGCCGTAGCAGTTTCAACACCCAGCTCTCTATTAAAGCCAACTATTCCTCCATAAGCAGATACTGTATCTCCAGAAAAGGCATTTTCATAAGCTGTAACTTGATCTTTATTCACAGAAATACCACAAGGATTGGTGTGTTTTACAATCACACATGCTTGAGAATTGAAATCGGAAACAGTATTCCAGGCTGCATCTGCATCCAAAAAGTTGGTATATGACATTGGCAATCCATGTAATTGCAATGCCTCAACAACCCCTCCAGACGATAAAGACCCCTTATAAACTGCCGCTTTTTGGTGTGGGTTTTCCCCATATCTAAGATCCGATATTTTTTCATAGCCAGCAGTAACTATTTTTTCTGATAATAACGAATCGGTTCTCAACCAATTTGAAATCGCAGTGTCGTAGTTAGCGACATGCTGAAATGCTTTTTGGGCCAACTTTTTTTTCTCTAGTTCACTTAATACATCTCCTTGAGAAATACGGGTTCCAATCCACTCATAATCTGACGGATCCACAATAATAATGACATCTCTGAAATTTTTTGCGGCTGACCTAATCATTGTCGGCCCTCCGATATCAATATTCTCAAGGGCATCTGAAAGGTCCACATCAGGATTAGATACAGTATCTACAAACGGATATAAATTCACAACAACCACATCAATTTCTTGAATGTTATTTTCTCGCAATTCAGAAATATGACCACAAATATCTCGTCTGGCCAGAATACCTCCATGAATCATTGGATGCAGCGTCTTAACTCTTCCATCGAGTATTTCAGGAGACCCTGTCAACTCCGAAACTTGCGTAACACCTATATTGTTAGAATCCAATTCCCGAAAAGTACCTCCAGTACTTACAAGTCCATATCCTGCATTCGACAAAATTTGTCCGAATTCAACGATTCCATTTTTATCATAAACACTAAGAAGCGCTTTCATTAAATAAACCTCACTCTCAGCAATCCCTTATTTTCATTTATTCAGGATGGTTATTCTCTGCGATTCACAAAATCCGCTGACTATCTCCCCCACAACAACAGAATCCGGTATAAGTGACAACATAGGTTCAACTTTAGCAGGATCACACATTATGACCATGCCCAATCCCATATTGAAAACCCTATACATTTCTTCAGTCTCTATATTCCCAATTCTTTCTATATAGTCAAAAATATTTGGTTTGCCCCAAGCACTAGAATCAAACACAGCACCTAAGGTTTTTGGAAGAACTCTAGGTAAATTTTCATATATTCCTCCGCCGGTTATATGTGCAATACCTTTGGAAAAACAAAACACAGGTTTGAGAGCATCATAGTAAGATGGATGAGGTTTTAACAAAGCTTGAGCCAGAGTGGTACCTAGTTCTGGAATATGATCAAACAATGATTGAGGATTTTCATCCAGTTGAAAAACATGTCTAACTAAAGAATAGCCATTTGTATGTAATCCATTAGAAGGCAATCCAATTATTACATCCCCCGCCTGAATATTATCATGTGGGCGTAGCATATGCTCTTCCTCAACTATACCAACTACAAATCCTGATATATCGAAGTTGTCCCTTGTAAACACCCCTGGCATTTCCGAAGTCTCACCACCGATCAAAGCGCAATTCACTTCACTGCACGCTTCAACAATTCCAGCAATAACAGTTTCAACAATTTCGGGATCCATAGTAGATGTAGCGATGTAATCCAAAAAAAATAACGGCGATGCCCCAACTACAATTACATCATTAATGCAAGCATTAACCAGATCTATTCCAATCTTGGAATAATCTCCAGCCATTCCGGCAACCATTAATTTGGTTCCTACTGGATCAGTGCTAGAAACTAGAACCGGCTTTTCATATCCGGCGATTTTATACATAGCACCAAATCCACCCACACCACCTAATACGTCAGGACCGTACGTATTTACAGCTAATTTTTTTATTCCGATTTTGACTTGCTCTGAAGCTTCAAGATTGACGCCTGCAGATTGATAGGTACCTTTCCGCATAATTTAAATCCTAGCTATGAAAATACTAGAATGTGAAGAACAAAGACAACATTTACTTGTAATTTCACACATAAATTTTCTACTCATCACAAAAACCCCTTAAAACATTTATCCATAAGGCACGTTCAACCTTCTGTACCCTTTGACGAAGATCATCGATCGTATCTGTTTGCAATACAGGAACTCTATCTTGAAGTATAATCCGCCCACTATCATATTCCCCGTCTACGACGTGTATAGTGACCCCTGTTTCAGATTCTCCGTTTCTAATTACCGCTTCATGAACCTTATCGCCATACATGCCTCGACCCCCATATTTAGGTAGAAGTGAAGGGTGGCTGTTCAATATCCTTCCGGAAAAAGCCTGCAAAAGTGCCGGTCCCACTTTTTTCATATACCCAGCTAAAACTACATAATTCACCCCTCGTAAAAGAAACATGTTTTTGGTTTCTAAATCCAAGTCCTCAAACCTAGGGTGGGTAATACTACTAAGATGTAGAGCTGGAATATTACCTGCCCTAGCTCTTGATAAGGCTCTTGAGCCGGAATTATTACTTATAACTAACTTAACTTCAGCATTCAGAACCCCTTGAGCACACGCATCCATGATTGCCTGTAGGTTAGTACCTCCATGAGAAGCCATTATTCCAAGTGATATAGGGTTTTTATCCAACAGATAAGCCTAAATTTATACTTATGCTTCTAATACGAGCTTGTCCATCTCAAGCTGAACCGGAATAGGATAATTTCCAGTAAAACAGCCCATACAATACCTCTCTTTCTGGCCAGAAACCGCCTTGAGCAACCCTTCGTTACTCAAAAAGCCCAGTGAATCTGCCCCAACGAATTGCTTTATTTCCTCCACTGATCTGCTTCCTGCGATAAGCTCATCTTTAGTAGCCATATCAACGCCAAAATGGCAAGGGGAAACTATTGGAGGAGCGCAAATTCTAAGGTGTACTTCAGTCGCTCCACCCTTACGCAGCAAACTTACAACGTGAGGGGTTGTCGTTCCTCTAACAATGCTGTCATCAACAACAACAACCTTTTTTCCTTCTAATATTTGAGGGAGCAAATTTAATTTTCGCCGTACGCCTAACTCTCGGAGCCTTTGGTCAGGCAATATGAACGTACGACCAACATAACGATTTTTCACAAGGCCTTCCGTAAAGGGAATACCTGATTGTTGAGAATAACCAACAGCTGCTGCCGTAGCGGAATCAGGAACCCCAATTACAACATCGGCATTAACAGGAAATTCCTTCGCCAACTCAGCCCCCATAGCCATACGAGAACTATAAACCAACTGACCATCAAGCAGACTATCAGGTCTCGCAAAATATATATTCTCAAATATGCATGTACCTAGTTGGCCTTCAACCTTTTTCTTATACAAAGTCTTAAGACCATCGTCATCAATCTGTATCGCCTCTCCCGGTTCAACCTCTCTCACAAATTCAGCTCCAATATGATCGAGAGCACACGACTCCGAAGCTACTACCCAACCACCGTTAACCTTACCCACACAAAGAGGCCGAACTCCCAAAGGATCTCTCACACCAAAAAGCTTATCTTTTGTCATAATCACAAGAGAATACGCGCCTTGTAATTTCCTCATCACATAAGCACACCTGTCGGACCATTCCGTAACCGGAGCATTACTTACTAAATGAGCTATTATTTCTGAATCAGCAGACGAATTAAAATTAAGCCCCCATTGGCTCATTTCATTTTTCAAATCCACCGCATTAATGACGTTGCCATTATGCCCTAAGGCAATTTCCACCTCAGGTCCTTCCGATATTATAGGCTGAGCATTACTGATATTAGATGACCCAGTAGTTGAATAACGAGTATGTCCAATTGATATATATCCAGGCAACCTAGATAAATCGTATTCCTGAAACGCTTGACCCACCAATCCCATCTCAGTATGAACGCGAATGCTTCTACCATCGCTGGCTGCAATACCCGCACTTTCTTGACCACGATGCTGTAACGCATATAATCCGAAAAAAGTAGCTCGAGCAGCTTCCTCACCTCTTGCGTAGACGCCAACGACCCCACAAGCTTCTTTCATAGAATCATCTGAACTATGATGCAGGTTTTGATTTTCTGCATCTAACTGGTGAGTTATGTCAATATCATCAGAAATCAAATTTTCATGCCAGATAATGTAGACCCCGTATTAATTTACCAGTTATGGTTTGATGGATCAGTTTCAACTCAAATTACTGTGAAAATGCCCTGTGATTATACTGCTCAAATGAGTAGGTGGTCAAACTAAACTACTACAAATTTGCATTTATTTTTCACGAAATGTTTCCCGTTTTCAAAAAATCTTTAAGCTTAGATTTTGACATCCTATCAATCCCTAAATCTGATAACTCTCTTCCTTCTTTCCAACCGTCCATACCCATAACCACACTCCCTAAGGAAACTAACGAATCAATAACTGGTGTTTGTATGTTATATTGATTGGCAAGTTTACTCCACACAGCTATGCCGTAAGGAATATCTTCAGTCAACCACCTGCTTTCCAAGGTGCCAGGGGCTTTTAATCTGGTCAGCATATGGCTACCATTTATAGCTTCCCAAATATTCCCACTCGGACCAAATCCCGCCGCGTGAAAGGCTTCTCCCACAGGCATTAATTCATACCCTAATGCCTTCCCAATTGACCGCCTTTCTTCATCAACTGTTTCTATAACTTTCGCTACCGACGCAGAAACTCCTTCCTCATAAAAATAGAATTCTCCCCTTGAATACTCCACTCGTCCCGCATTCATCAAAACACCAGCAGGATGTACGACGGGATTCATGGCAGACAACCCACAAGCTACAACATCGTCATAAATGCTTATATTTGAGAATAATGGCCGTAACATTGCACTTACTTGGTTACCTTCAGTAGAAGGAAGCACACCTAAACCTAAAGTCGACACCTCACCCCAAATGACTGCACTAGAATCGGATGTTTTACGACAAACATAAGGGGCTGTATCAACTTCAGCAACCGTGACTCCAGATACTCCAAACTCCTTAGAAATTTCATTCCATTCCAAAGCTCCCATCGTGCCAGGCATAATCACAACGGTATGACTGGGCTTGAGGTGAGGTGAACAAAATTGAGCAAATGGACGATGAGCATAAGCAGGAACGATTAAAAGCAACAGATCAGCAAAATCCAATGCTTCTCTCGGATCAAGAGTGACTTTATCTATGGCAACTGGGCCTGTTTCCATTACACCTTCGAGCGTGATCGTTTTAGTACGCTCGATAGTACTAATTGTTTCCGCAAAATCCGGGTGCTCCAGCAAACACACTGACATGCCTATATGACTCAGTCTGGCCGCCACAGAAAAAGCTGTATTCCCACCACCCAAAATGGTTATTTTTTTATTATCCATAACTAAATCCGTAATAACTAATTATTGAAATCCCATAAAATTTTCTATCAAAATCAACCTGTGAACATATCAAGTATGTTTCCAAACTTTCCACCCCTACGTTTAAAAAATTCAGTATATCCACAATTGTCACAAGTTAAATGTGAAAACACCTGATTTTGAACATCGAAAAACCGCGAAAACCCTCCACCCGTCGTTCTAATTGTCCCGGTCTCATATCCCTTATTTTCACACTTGGGACACTCGTATTGTGTAATATTCTCAGGTTCATTATTGGACATTAAAAACCCCTTTTTCTGATTTTATTATCTGACAAATCCCTTTTGATTTAATGCAACAGATATTCCTAACGATAATATCAGAACTACGAGTGTTACGATGAATACATCCCCTATAGCTCCATTTAAAACTTTTTTCAATAAATTTAACAATTCCTCCACCTGTTCAAAGCTTAACCCTGATGCCAATTCCGTAATAATATTTTGGCTTTCTGAATCAACTAAAACCTTTGGATCATTTTTTATATTCTCTATTACCTCTTCCCCCATCGGCAGATTTGTTCCTGAAATCTTATCTTCAAATCGCGTGCTAAACCTATGTGTTAAAACCATTCCCAATACTGACAATCCTAATAACCCACCTACAGATCTGGCGAACTGAGTTAAGCTAGTAGCCACACCAATCAAAGTCGACGGGGTAAAGTTTTGTACAGAAACGGTTAGTGTTGGAAATGTAGAGCCCAAACCAAACCCCAATAGCACTATAAATGCTATTGACATTACATATGAAGATGTCTCATCTAACATCACAAACAAAAAAGTCCCTATAGACATTATGGTTACACCCAAAATAAATTGAAGCCTGAACTGCCCACCAGTTCTAGATAAAATTTGTCCAGAAATACCAGCACCAACTACCACCCCAAGCATCATAGGAGTTAAGAAAGTACCACTATTTGTAGCAGATAGACCTAAAACTCCTTGAAAATAAAGCGGCACGAAAATAATGGCACCAAACATAGCGAATCCTGTTAAAAGTGTCAGGAGTAGCGACACCGAAACCATGCGAATCCTAAAAATACTTAAGGGCAAAATGGGGTTATTGGCATCCCTTTCTACCTGAACAAAAACACACATCAAAACTATTCCTGCAAACGTAATTCCTCCCCCCGCAAAAAGAAATTTAGTGCTCTGACTTTCAACCATGGATAGACCAACAACAATAAAAGTGATTCCCACTATTAACAAAGCCATACCTTTCCAATCTGCTGGTCCGTTGGCATTATTGATTTCATCTGATGCGATAGATTTTTGGGGAAAATACCTATACAACAACAATAAAACCGGAATTGAAAGAGGAATGTTCACAAAAAAAATCCAATGCCAAGAAAAAGAATCTGTTATATAACCTCCGAGAGTAGGCCCAATGACAGAAGACAACCCATAACACGCAGCAACTAATCCCATATATTTACCTCTATCAGACGGTGGAAACAAATCAGCAATTGAAATAAATGTAATTGCCATTATGACGCCTCCACCCACTCCCTGGAGAACTCTGAATAAAACAAGCTGATTTATACCAGAGCTTAAACCACATAAAGTCGAACCGATTACGAATATGATTATAGCCCCCAAAAAGAATCGTTTACGCCCATATGTGTCTGACAAGCTACCAACGATTGGTGCCGACACAGTAGAAGCTAAAAGGTAACCTGTTGAAATTAAGGTGTATCTATCAAATCCCCCTAGGTCTGCTATTATCTGAGGGGTAGCCGTACTAACAATAGTCTGATCCAAGGCAGCCAAAAACATCGCAAACATCACACACACCATAGTTATTATTACCTGGTTACGATGCAAGGGAACGAAACTTTTAGACGCTTCCAATAGTAAATTCTCCCTGAATTATGGTCGAGCCCAAGGGGACTTTCTTACTCAACTATAGGCTGAGCGATTATCCACAAACTAACCCCTGTGTAAAACACCATCAACGCTAACATAGGATATTGGCTTCTTATTGCAATTTTGTGTGAACTTGTTCTTCGAAGAGAAATGACATGTGCAATATATACAGAGACCACATGCCCCGAAACCAACGAAACAATAGATACAATCCAAGCAATTCTTGCATTTATAATGGCAATATTAGGTCGGTAATCAGCAGTGCCAAGCAGGTTCCAGCCAACACCAAGTGGATCAGACACAAGGGGCACTATTTGCTGTCCAGTAATCAAGAGAAAAGAAAGATAATGTGATAGGTTATACGCTAGGGCAATTGGTACCAAAGAAAACACAAAGCTGAGTATCACACTGTTCTTGGACATTTCCCCATTTGATAATTTTGAAACGTTTCCACAAACCTGTACATATAAAAGACCAAATAGTAAAGGGAAGGCCAATGTCCCAAAACTGTTTATAGTTGCTACTGCTGGACCAGGCAAGGGATCAACAACCGGCCAAAGTAATGTTTGTACTTCTACCCATATGGGCGTTTCACTAAATCCATCAAAAGTTACCGAAGCTAACGCTGTTAAATGAAACGCCACAAGGGCAGGAGTAACTCGTTCTCCTCGACACAATCCGGTAGCCCATGGCCTTATATTAAACTGCCTTTGTTCTTCTGAAGACATTTCCCAACATTCATAGCAATCAACACAGTCTGAAAGATCCGATGAACTTTCACACTTTGAACTACATTTACAGCAAACCATATTCTGCCCCTCATCAGAGTTCACTCTAATTTCCGTTGGAGAGAATCTGGCAAAAAGGGAAAAAAGTACGGTGAAAGGATCTCCATTCCTCAGCCATACATGTTTCCCGAAAATCAGCATGCCCGAGAAAGTAATTATTGAATATAAAATAACCAGTATAGAAAGACTTTTGGGGCTAGATGCACCAGGATACACATTTTCTATCCAAGCAAAAGACAAAAAGATGATTAACGCTGGCCATGCATCCCATTTATCTTTCCAATTTAATATTGGCTTGTGAGAACAACCTTTGAATTTTTCAAACCATCCGAAAATAACCAACCAGGGATTTATTATCAACCACACATTACCCAACAAGGCCACAATATAACCTATTCCGACCCACCATATTATCCAAACAAAAGTAGGGGCAAAATTATCAAGTGCATCTTCAGTTCCGAATAGACCTGAAATGATGAGCCCAATTAGTAAAAAGACTGCTAGTACGCCCAATATAAATTTAAAAATTTTATAAACCTGAAACACAGAAAAACTAAAAATTAAATTAAAATGGGGATATTCATATTCTTTTTTGCCCTTACGTATAAAAAAAGCGATGATCAAAAAAGACAAAGCCACTGTGGCTGCAGAACCCCCAACGAAATAATCCAGAGGAACAGGTAAATCATATCTTTCGCCAAAACCGTGCGCCGAAACAGATGGCAAAGTAACTAGTACTAATACTAAGGCTAAAAACAGTGAAATTATCGATCGTTTTATACGCATATTCTTTTTTGATTTCCTCGATTTACTCCCTTTTTGACACTAGGGACGTACTTCTACAATAAGCAGAGTCTTTTCTTCATGGGATCCTTTTTCACCGTGCTTATCATTCGACTCACCATGTGACCCTTTTGCATGGCCATGGGAATCGTGTGAACCTTCAGGTATTACACCACTAGTAACTCGCACTTTAGATTCTTTTTCAGAAATCCATTTAACCTTAGTCCCTGGCCCAACCATGATTTCAGCAGGATGAAAGCCAGAATCGCTGATTTTTATTTCGACTACTTCATTCTCTTTATGTTTTGAAGACACATTAATAGTGCCAGAATTACCATGCGACATATGATCGTGATAGGCAATAGTACTTTCGTTTAGCTCATCCGCTATTTCGAAGATAAAGGTGTCTCCCTTTAAAAGCGTTTCCGATTCAAATAACGCTGCATGTTCCGTATGAGATTTATGGTCGTGTTGAGATTCTAATCCCTGATGCGATGTGATAGCGAATCTGCCAGTTGCATTGGCAGTGAATTCCATAATCGATTCTTCCTTATGTCCTACTATCAACTTTATGTCATATCCATGTAAATGTACTTCCATTTCCACATCAGAGGAAAATATCAGCTTAATATCTTCTCCTTGTTTAACTGAAATTGTTTCGTTTTCTGATTCTCCACCTGATATAACAATTTGGTGTTCGACAACCTGCGAAATATTGGATTTTTTATTTTCCTTTATATCTATAGCAACAGAATTTTTACCGTCCGAACAAGCAATTAATAGACCCATCGCAAATACGGCAAAAAACAAAAATACATATTTATTCATTTCCTTAATTTCCTTAATTTCCTTAATTTGGACACCTTGCAAATAATTCACCCGGCACTATTTTTTCTTTCGGTATTCTCTAACCCACGCCCTTGCAGATAACCCCAGAATGACCAAAAACAAAAACAACACACCTGCCGTTAAAATAGGAACGATTGGGTTCGGTTTGCGCACAAATACTTGATAATTGGCCTCGTGGGAACCTTCTTCCATATTTACAACTAATCGCACAGTCCAATTTCCTTCATCCTCGAAGTTTAAATCTACTTCGTAATAATCTGGATCCAAAAGGCTATTCTTCATTGATATGGGATTTATTTCGGTTCCAAAATCATTCTCTGTTGCCATAAACACAACATCCACATCGTTAACCATAAATCCAGTATTTAAATCTTTGACGTACATTGCAAAATGAGTGACACCAACAGCAGGAGATGTGGGTACCGTCCCCAGGCCAATTTCATAAGAACCTATAACCCGTTTCTCGTACACTTTTACAGATCCATTCGCGTGTAAAACATCAGCCTGCAAGCATCCAAGAAAAGACAGCACCGCACACAAACCCAAAATTGATTGTAATAAATTCCTCACTCTATATTTCACCCACTTGTTTGTAATGGTCAGGGAAAAAATAATGATTTCATTTTCCAAACAGCGGTGGCGGTGACTCTGGATAAGGATAAAAATTTTGAATAATATAATTCTGAAACAAACCTAAAATAAAATAACCTGTGGGTCCCATTCTCAAGTTCATATAAACATGTTGGTAGTCACTACAGAAACCAAAACTCGCGAACCCATCTTTATAAAAAGTTGGCACATTGAATTCTAAATTAAGATCGTTATGATCATGTGTTAGAGCTGAATGTTGATGGTCAGAACTAACTCCGACAAGATGACTATGGAAAGGCACTTTATCTAGATAATGATGATCGAGTAACACCCCAACATACGGTGTTAAAACTAGAAGCCCCATCACAACTGGAAACAATCTCCATAATACAGAGGCGAATACCGCTTTTGAATTTCTTGAGGTGAATCTCAAAGTATTCATGTTTTTCCTAAGACTCAACTCCTAGCGCGGAAGCTACTGTATCCATATCTTTATCTCCCCGTCCTGATAAACCCAAGAGAATGGATTTTTCTTTTGACAACCTAGGGGCCAGTTGAGAAATATAATAAATAGCATGTGCAGGCTCCAGAGCAGGAATTATCCCTTCCGTTTCACACATAAGCTTGAATCCTTCAAGAGCCTGGGAGTCATTCACACTGACATATTCAGCCCTACCTGTATCGTTGAGCCAGCTATGTTCTGGTCCTACCCCTGGATAATCCAGCCCTGCAGAAATACTATGCGTTTCAATTACTTGCCCATCATCATCTTGTATAAGATATGACATACTTCCGTGTAATACTCCAATAGAACCAGCAGTTATTGTTGATGAATGCCGACCAGTTTCTATACCATCTCCTCCAGCTTCAACCCCTACAAGCTTTACATTCTCATCTTCTATAAAATCGAAGAACAGCCCCATTGCATTGCTTCCTCCTCCCACGCAAGCCACAGCATAATCAGGTAATCGACCATGTATAGAAAGCATTTGGGAACGAGCTTCCATCCCTATTATTTTTTGATAATCCCGAACAATCATAGGATATGGATGAGGGCCAACGACGCTACCAATCAAATAATGAGTTGTTTGCACATTTGTTACCCAATCTCTTATAGCTTCATTGATAGCATCCTTCAAGGTTCTACTACCAGAAGCCACTGATCTAACTTCAGCTCCCAACAATTTCATTCTGAATACATTTAAAGCTTGGCGTCGAATATCTTCTTCACCCATATACACCACACATTCAAGACCCAATTTCGCACATACCGTAGCTGTGGCAACTCCATGCTGCCCTGCACCTGTTTCAGCAACAATCCGGGGTTTGCCCATTCTCTTAGCAAGAAGCCCTTGACCTAAGGCATTATTAATTTTGTGAGCTCCCGTATGCGCAAGATCTTCTCTTTTAACATAGATCTGGGCTCCTCCCAGTTTTTGAGTCAGGTTATTTGCGAAATATAATTCAGTGGGTCTACCAACAAAGGTATTAAGTAAAGAAGATAATTCTGACTGAAAAGTCTCATCACTTTTAGATTCTATGTAAACTTTCTCCAGTTCATTAACTGCAGGCATTAAGGTCTCAGGAACAAATCTTCCTCCATAAACCCCATAGCGACCATATTCATTCGGCAAATTTGCGTCGGTGGTCACAATAAACTCCTAGAACACAGATTTTCTACGTTAATTGGGACGGATATTTCAAGTGTTGATTAGGTTGAATTAAACCCGGGCCATTAAACTTTAACAGCAACTATATCCAGCCAGTTCCTTGGTACGTGGGTAACATTCAATTCCGAGTAAGTTTGTTTTATTCCTTCCTGTAAAGCAGCACTTGCCTTTTCCATGGGCACTCCTGGCATCGTACCTTCAATGAAGTCAGAAAAGGTACTTATGTCCAGCCATCCTTCAATGGGCACTTGCACTGTATCCACTTGCTGTTTTGATATTTCAAAGCCGTTTCGTTTCAAAAGATCACCATACTCTTCAGGTGATAATTGTCTTCGAGATTCAACTTTATTTGATTTAATTGGCTTCAACCCATATTCTTTTCGCAAGATCCTAAATGCCTTAAACATCCATTTATTGTAAAAAGCCGCGGAATCTTCATGCTGTCCCCCTTCATAGAAGGATGTGTTGAATGCAAATTTACCACCTGGGATTATTGCCCTAGATATGTCTCTGATCACCGCATCTTTATCCGGCAAATAATGAATGGCGTTACAAAAAATGACCGTATCTACAGATTCTTTAACAACTTCCGAAATGTTTTCAACACCGCCTTGAACATACTGCACCGCATTGTTTGATATATCTTTCAATTCTTCCATAGCAGTCTTGAGTGCTGTTTGTGAATGATCAAGGGCTATCACTACCGTTTCCTTTGTGCGGCTTATCCTTTCCAATATAAGCCGAGTCACCCCACCAGTAGCACAAGCAAGATCTATAACACGTAAATCCGACTTCACGTCCGCCAGGTCAACTAGACGGGCGTTTAGTTCAGCATAGAAAGTATTTTTTGAGAATACTGTAAAGGAATATTCTTCCCCTGCCATGAGGCAACCTCCTTAAAAATCCGTTCATTTCACCGAAATTATATCAGGGTCTAGTAATATAAGTTAGAGTGTTTTATATAAGATAATTTTAGAGATCTTTCCTATTTTCTATTGGGCTCAAAGCAATGAGCAAGGCAGCAATTCCCGCTACAAAAGCTCCGACAATAAAAGCCCTTTGCATACCTAAAGTGAAAACAGATTTCAACTGAATTGCTTCAGTTCCATGGCCTAATTCGGAAATAGTTGATAAGTCTGCGTCATACCCCGCAACTCCCATGGAAAAAACAACTAAAGTAATTCCCATTGAAAGGCCCGTCATATTGCCTGTTGTGCGAGCCATATTTACCAATGCGGTCACTACCCCGTATCTACTCTGTCCCGCGATGCCCATAACTGTACTTGTGCTAGGTGAACCAAATATTCCACTCCCAGAACCACTAAAAAACATTCCTATGATTACGATTAAAGGAGACGATTGCACACTCAACGTGCTAAATGTCATAAGTGCTCCGCAGGTGAACAGTAATCCCAAAACTGCTGGCCATTTTGTACCAAATGAATCAGAAATCTTACCGCTTAAGGGGCCTCCTATGGCCATCATTAAAGAGGCAGGCGCCATGATCAGAGCCGCCAACGATTCCTCCATTTCCATTATTTGTATCAAGTAGAATGGCATCAGGAAAAAAGAAGAAGCAACTGCCATAAAACTCATAAACCTTGCTGTCATAACTAACGAAAAAACAATATGACGAAAAAGAGATAAATCAACCATTGGATTTTCACACACTTTTTCTCTGTATAAAAACCCAACCAACAAAACAAAAGAAAACAAAAACCCTAGAAGTACATATAAATCAGCCCACCCGACTCGATACGAAAAAGTTAAGGAAATTAAAACAATCGAGAGAAACCCTGCCGATAGGGCAGCGCCAGGCCAATCAAAATTCAATAAAGCATCTTTTCTATTAGCGGAGAACTGTTTAAGAACCGTCAAAGACAAAAGCAGCCCTGCGAAACTCAGCGCCGCACTAACGACATATATAACGCGCCACCCAAATAAATCAACCAAAAAACCTCCAATAACAGGACCACCAACAGCACCAGTACCTATAATAGTCAGGTACAATCCTAAGGCTTTTCCTCTTTCCGACCGTGGAAAGGCCTCTACAATCAATGCCATACCATTTGCTTGAATCATCGCGGCACCCACACCTTGCACTGCTTTTCCAAATAACAAAATTGAGAAGTATCCTGAAAAACAAACAACAACAGAGCCAATCAAAAACAGCACGGCTCCTGAGCAATATACTTTTTTTCTACCCAAAACATCAGACAATTTACCCATTGGAATAACACATGCACTTATACATAGCGTATAAAGCAAATAAATCCATTGAACAGTAGGAATATCTAAGGTGAGCTCTTCAGAAATTCTAGGCATCGCAATATTAGTGCCTGTTTGGTCTGCAACTGTAGTATAGGTAGCAACAGCCACAGAGGCGTATACTAACCATTTATATTTTGAGCTCACCCTAATAATTTCAATTAACTGTTTCACAAAATTGAGACCATGAGTTTATAAGACGCTAGAAATCCAGAATATCGTTTCAATTAAATTTATTCATTGCAACGTCTATCCCTTCAGTTAACATAACTTTCACAGAGTTTGCGGCGTTAGAAATCGCGTCTTGAATATGTTCTTTTTCATCGTCTTCAGGAACACCTAGCACATAACCAATTTGATCAACTCCTGATCCTGGAGAACCGACCCCAATCCTAATTCGAGGAAAATCTTGAGAATGAACCGCGCCTATGATTGATCGTATGCCATTATGACCCCCGGCACTACCTTGAGTCCTTAATCTGATGCGACCGACTGGTAAGTGGATATCGTCATATACAACTAATAATTGGCTTAACTTTATCTGGTAGCGGGCAAGTAAATATTCTGCGGCATCACCACTTACATTCACAAAGGTTCGTGACTTAGCAAGTATCACTAAATGATCATCTATCTGTATAGGAGCAGAACGCACCAGATTTTTATGCCGCCGTAGCTCAATTTTTTCGAAGTGAGCGAATCGGTCAACAAACCAAAACCCCACATTATGTCGAGTGTTTACATAGCGAGGGCCCGGGTTGCCAATGCCAAGAATTACCAAATCTGGAGCCATCGTGTTGGAGCGCTTAGCCATATAAAAATTACACATTAAGGGCATTATCAAACGCCCCTACTTCATATATCGCGCCTTGCAATTGCACACGAGTCATATTTGCTCCTTCGAAAATCGCTCCCGTCAAGTTAGCATAATTCAACTTCACGCGAACCATTATGGCTCCTTGGAAGTTCGCATTTCTAGCGCTAGCCCCTTGAAGATTGGCGCCAATTACCCTTCTTGTACTTTGTCCAGAATTCGAAGCAGCTCCACTAAGGTTAGCGCCTCTTAGGTCAGCCGAATCTAGGGTAATGTTTTTCATGTCTGTTACGGTCAAATTTGAACTTCGGAGAATCGCCTCTGTTAAGTTCGCATTATCCAAATTAGCCCCTCTAAAATTAGCTCGAGTACAATCTGAACCAGACAAATCGGAGCTGGACAGATTAGCTCCTTTAAAATTAGTTCCCCTAAGTGTTCTATTCGACAAATCTAATCCAGATAAATCTAATCCAGATAAATCTAATCCAGATAAAGAACAGTGCCCTGAAATCAGTTGCATGAGGCTTAAATTACTATCTTCACAATTCACTACATTATCCATGTGTGACATTATGGTTTTCCTATATGCTTTCTAAACATTTTTTACACCAGAAAAATAGTTTCTAAGGTTCTGTAGATTTCAACTATTCTACGTGCATAGATATTTAGTATATATAATGCTGCTAAATATTTAGGCAATTAAAAATCAAAAACATGCTTCCTCGGCTTTCTGACACAAAACATTATAAGTGGCTTGTTTTTTTCTCTGTAGCTATTGGTTCGGTCACCAATGTTACCCACCACGGCAGCGTTGGCATTGCACTACCAACAATAGCGGAAGACTTTCAAGTTTCATTAAACACGATTCAATGGGTTGTTTTAGCAGAGACTTTAACAATAAGTATATTCCTGCTTCCCATGGGAAGGCTGTCGGACATTATTGGTCGTAAACCCATGTATTTATGTGGTCTTGTTCTATTTGGTTTCATGTCTCTGTTTGCCGGCTCAATTCCCTCGCTGGTATCACAATTTACTCAGCAAAGAGCTATGTTATTCATGATTCCGATAAGAGTCCTTCAAGGATTGGGGGCTTCAATGACACAGGCTACAGGTATGGCCATGGTTGCAAGTATTTTTAAGGATTCTGAAAGAGGCAAGGGGCTCGGGGCTCATGGAGCAGTTATTGGAACTGGAGGTGTTATTGGTCCGATACTAGGTGGAGTTTTAGTTACATTGGCAGGCTGGAAATGGGTATTTTGGATCAATGTTCCATTATGTGCATTAGCTTTCATAACAACATTTTTGGTCCTAGATTCCTCACTGTTCAAAGGTACAGGCTCACGAAACAACAACTATGATTGGATTGGTGCCTTACTATCTAGCGCTTTATTGTTAACATTCTTATTGACGCTTTCAAATGGTTCTCATTTTGGATGGGCCTCTCCTAAAATAATTTCAGGATTCTTTCTCTTTATATGTTTGGTTTTTTCTTTCATATGGTGGGAATCTAAAACTGGGTCTCCTCTTCTTGAGCTTTCATTATTTAAACATAAATTATTCTCATGGAGCATTACTGCAAACTACTTATCATTTTTGGGAGTTTCTTCCTTCCGATTCATAATACCTTTCTACCTACAGTCAGCTCTTAAATTAAATCCGGCGCAAGTTGGCATGATGCTTGTCCCAAACGCAATAAGTCGAATAATTTTCGGCCCAACCATAGGAATTCTTTCAGATAAATATGACAGGAGAATTTTCACTTTTGTAGGTTTAGTTATAGCCAGTACCGGTTTATTAATGATGGGATTAATGTCTGCTGTAAGCTCCATCATTTTTATTGTCGTCTGTATAGTTATTTTCAGCACTGGGTGCGGAATATTTCTATCTCCCAATAGCGCAGCCATTTTTTCATCTGGTCCTTCAGACAAACATGGAGTTATTGCAGCCTTAGTTAATCTTTCACGAAATTCAGGCAATGCTACGGGCATTGCGCTTTCTTCAGCAATAATATCTGCCGTACTAATTTCAAACAATCACCAAGTAAGTGTAGAAACAATTCTAAACGCAGCAACTTCTAGCGACTTAGTTACTTCTTTTATAACTGGAATGAAATTTGTGTTTATGTTTATGGGAGTACTTCAGATAATTTCAGCTTTAGGTATAGTTAGTACTAAAGTTGATAATAAAAACCTGTTCAATTATTAATCTTATGGAGTAAATCGATCTCCTTTCATTTATAAAGTTGTTAATTTTTTAATTAAACTTAACTTATCAATAAATATAGTCATAATTGATATCATATGATTTAATATGATCAGATTATTCATAATATTGACATGATAAATATTAGGACTCTGGTAAATGACAACAAATGACCTTATGACAACAAAAGAACTAGCTGAATACCTTCAGCTGGATAGAATGACAATTTATAAGTTGTTAAAATCCGGCGACATCCCTGCGAACAGAGTCGGGCATCAATGGAGATTTTTTAGATCCGATATAGACTCTTGGATTAGGTCTCAAAAAGTAAACCCTCAAGACTTTGAATTTTAGTTGAATACGCATTATTCTCAGTTTGAAGATGATAAATTTTTCGACCACGTTTCAACAAATTCTCTCTTTTGTTCATCAAGCTGAACTCCCAGGCCATCGGCTAAACGGTTCATGAAAGCATACATTGAAGTAATCATAACTACCGATAATATTTGTTGGTCATCCAGACCAACTGACCTTAAAGCAACCACATCTGCCTCCGTGATTTGAGACGGCGTCTTTGTAAGTTTTTCAACATATTCAACAATAGCCAATGTTTGTTCATCAAAATCAACCTGCCCATATTGATGCATTACAGCATCGGCAAATTCTGCATCACCACTAGCTTGACGAAGATACTCTCCGTGAGAAACAACTCAATACTCACATTCATTTATCGCTGAGACAACGGTGGCAATAATTTCTTCCTGTTCCCGAGACAATGTAGAAGCCCCAAATCCAATTTTGTGTCCCATTTCGATCACCGCATTCATTACCTCTGGGTTTATCGACATGCATTTGATAACGTTGGGTAATTCAGCGTAACTTTCATCTTCTTTGATCCAGACCATAATTGGCGACCTTTGTTAACAATAATTTGATTTCTCACATTTAAACATTAATAGAATCCTTATATTATTGGCAACTATAGTGAGTTATTATTTAAATTTAATTAATATGACATATCTAAAAGGAGCCTAAAATGGGACGTTATCTAGCAACAATCGATGGCACAACTGAAGCATTCCAAGGTTTTATAAATAACCCTGAGGATCGAAAAGCAAGCAATTCGCCGCTATTTAATTCATTAGGGTTTGAATTAGAGCACTACTGGGTAGGTGTAGGCGAATCTAGGCTCTATATTGTTTTTACTGCACCAGATAACGATGTTGATATACAAGCTTTAGTAATGGCAATATGTGCCTCAGGCATTGTCCACTCAATGAACATAAGTCGTATTATGACTGCAGAAGAAGCAAAAAAATCAATGGAAAAAGCACAAGCCATCATTTATTCCCCACCAGGTAACTAATCAGATTTGTGAACATTTTTATGGTTTCATATGTAGTCTCCAAACTCTTTTGATATATTGAAGTTAAACAAAATTCCGAGTGATGATATAAGGAGTATAAGATGCCCTATGGCGGCAATGATTGGTTATCTTTAACACCAGAACAAGCCATTGAATCGGATCTTCCAATTTGTGATCCTCACCACCATCTTTGGGATAAAAGATTCGAAAGAATCCCATATCAACGCTATCTATTAGAAGAACTCCTATTAGATGTGAATTCAGGGCATAATGTTAAATCTACTGTTTTCATTGAAGCCGAATCCATGATTAGGGCCAAAGGCCCAGAACATTTAAAACCTGTTGGAGAAGTTGAGTTTGTCCAAGGTGTTGCAGCTTCTAGCGCAAGCGGACTCTACGGTGAAACACAAGTCGCCGCAGGAATTGTTGGTAGTGCAAATTTACATCTTGGCGACAAAGTCCGCCCTGCCCTTGAATCATTAAAACAAGCCAGTCCTAACAGGCTCAAGGGAATCAGGCATCGGGTAACCTGGGACCCTCATGGAAACCTGCCTGGCGTATCATCCAATAATGAGAAAGGACAACTATTAAATGATAATTTTAGAAAAGGCGCTCATATATTAGCAAGTATGAATTTATCGCTAGAGGGATGGCTGTTTTTCCATCAACTTCCAGAGTTAGCTAATTTTGCGAAATCAGTTCCAAATCTAACAATTATTCTAAATCACATAGGCGGCTTAATCCGAATAGGGCCATATTTGAATAACCAAGAAGTAATTCCTACTTGGAAAAAAGGAATATCACAAGTAGCAAAATGTCCAAATGTAGTGATAAAGCTTGGCGGGATGGGTATGGAAATGCAAGGCTTTAACTGGCACGACAGAGCCGTCCCCATAGGGTCCGAAGAATTGGCAAAGGATATGGCCCCTTACCTCCAATATTGCATAGAACAATTCGGTCCAGATAGGTGCATGTTCGAAAGCAATTTTCCTGTTGACAAAATATCTTACTCGTACACGGTCATGTACAACGCTTTCAAAAAGTTCTCAAAAAGCTACTCAGATACAGAACGCGCAAGTATGTTCCATGACAATGCGGTGAAAATATATGCCCTAAAGGAAGTTTGAGCGACACCGTTGGTCGCTATGTTTCCTTTTTCTACTCAGTGCTTATTCCTAGGATATCAAATTGAACTTGCACTAAAGAAACAAGTTTATTTATCTCGGCTCTCGAGGGCGAGCCTCATTTACCTTAATGTCTCGGCCCATAAAATCATTTCCATCTAGGGCCTGCATGGCTTCTCTTGCCTGGTCATCATCAGACATCTCCACGAATCCAAAACCTTTGGACCTACCAGTATCACGATCTGTAATGACACGCACTGCAGTCACTTCACCGTACTGCCCAAACGCCTCTCTGAGATCGTCTTCTGTACTGTTATACGAGATGTTTCCAACGTAAATATTCACTCTACTACTTCCTGATTCACTTAAGGCCGCGCACAGCGCAGCGCACTTTTATTAACAAACAAATTCTACCACAACGATCAACTTTTTAGATATATGGCAATTTTTAAAGACAACTAACTAGAAAATAAATAATCTACATTCCTAGTGGGTTTCTCCGTCAATCGCTCCTATTTGTGAAATTTCACATCTCTTCTGCAAAACAGAACAATCTATTTATATTTATTATGATTTATTACACAAGGAAAAAAATCAGTTCCTGCGTTGGAAAGATATGTCTCCAGATCGTCCGCCACTCTTTTTTTCCAACCACACGGAAAAAGTCATGCCTCTATCAACAGCTTTACACATATCGTAGATAGTCAAAGCAGAAACAGATACAGCGGTGAGAGCTTCCATCTCGACACCAGTTTTACCCGTAATATTGGCTGTGCCGGTTATTAATATTTCAGAAGATTTTCTATCAACTTCAAAATCTACAGACACTTTCGTTAACGGCAAGGGATGACAAAGAGGAATCAACCGAGATGTCTCCTTCGCAGCCATAATACCTGCGACCCGTGCCACGGCCAACACGTCTCCTTTTTCAAATTCATTTTTAATTATAAGTTCTAGTGTTTGAGGATGTACTTGAACCGAACCCTTGGCAATAGCAACTCTACTTGTTTCTCGCTTATTTCCCACATCGACCATCTGGGCTGCACCTGTATCATCGATATGGGTTAAAAACTTATCCTTTTTTTTTGCTTTGGATTCCATTAGTTTATCCTTCTTTAATATGCCAGTTGCCTCTCCATGAGCCAACTTATCAGCTTCTTCATTCAATGGGTCGCCAGAATGGCCTTTAACCCACTTCCAAACAATCCTTCTCCCCCTAACTTCTTCATCAAGGAGATCCCACAGATCTTGGTTTTTATTACGTTTCCACCCTTTAGTCATCGTGTTAATAACATAAGTTGAATCAGAATAAAGAGTTACTCCCACATCCTTAGGGACATCTTGCAATCCTCGAATAACAGCATAAATCTCCATACGATTATTAGTAGTATCTGCTTCATGGCCATGTAATACCCTCTTTTCCTGACCATCAAGAATTACAGCTCCCCAGCCACCTGGCCCAGGATTTCCTAAGCAGGCTCCGTCTGTGTATATTGCTAGATTATTAACTACCAATAATCAACCCCCAATGTGATACATCTCCACTTTCTTTTTAGGAATCGTCATGGAGCTACGATTCTCTGAATATTTATCATCTCTTTTATTCCAAACACCAGTTATTGCTTCCACTAGGCCTTTCTTATTTACACCTTTTCGTAACAGTTCTCTCAAATCTTTACCTGATTCTGCAAACAAACATGTTACAAATTGCCCTTCCGGAGATAACCGTGCACGAGTACAGTCACCACAAAACGGTTGACTTACTGAGGATATAACCCCAAACTCACCTTTCCCATCTTTAAAACGATACCGTCTGGCCACCTCTCCCAAATAACTAGGGTCAACTGGCTCAACAGGGTATTTATCATCTATCAAATCAATTATTTCAGCTGCGGAAAACACCTCATCAAGTTTCCAATCATTCAGTGTACCGACGTCCATATATTCTATAAATCGTGGGACAATATGTTGTTCTCTGCACCACTCTACTAATTCAATTAATGTGTGCTCGTTAACACCCTTTTGAACCACAGCATTAATTTTTATAATTTCAAACCCCGCTTCTTTAGCTGCCTCTATCCCATTTATCACTTTAGCAGTACTGAATCCTCTACCATTCATCTTCTGAAAAACCGCATCATTCAAAGAATCTAAGCTTACTGTAATTCTATGTAGACCTGCCTTCTTTAATTTATGCGCCGCTGCATCCAACAAATAGGCATTTGTAGTCATTGCAATATCGTCAATACCTTTCACAGAAGAGATCATTTCAATCAACCGCTCTATGTTGCTTCTAACGAGAGGCTCTCCCCCTGTCAACCTGATTTTCCTGACACCAAGCTGAACAGAGGCTTC
>CEUN01181029.1_pt1 | contig 25860 bp, 20 predicted proteins | sample 361501 | NCBI WGS metagenome assembly CEUN01 (sample SAMEA2622801, study PRJEB7988) | marine metagenome | biome: marine biome (ENVO:00000447); feature: marine epipelagic mixed layer (ENVO:xxxxxxxxx); material: "saline water (ENVO:00002010), including plankton (ENVO:xxxxxxxx)" | depth 120 m | reverse complement strand
GGGTCATACTCGTGCGGGGGTTCGAGTCCCCCTCCCTCCGCCATTTTAATCTCGCTCCGCCGAAGCGGGAGAGGCGGTGTTTTCGCTTAAGGTTGTCTATTGATTAATACGAATTCATCCTGCGAACGGATGGAATTTACTATTTGTTGAATTTAGGACCTCTCACATTGGGCGTATGGATGGAGAAGAAGGCTGGGCAAGGTTGTTCAATCTACTCAAGTTTGATGCCCGGGATTGATTTGTCTATTCCTGTAAATGGCGGGTTGTTTAGCGGTTTGTATAGGAAACAACCATCGTTGATGTCTAAGCCAGCAGCCTTCTAGGTGAGAGGTGCTTCGTCATTTGCAAATCATTATGATGCGAGGGGCCGAGTCCTTTATCCTAATTTTTTGTTCTTCTGTTTGTTTTTAGTTGGAGGATTTCCCGGAAAAGATAGCAAGAATATCCGGGAAATCCTCTCCAATCTATTTCTAAATCGCCTTCGAGATTGCAACGACAAAACGGCCACTGCAATTCTCGGTGCTTGCACCACAAAAGCCACCGGCTTTGATGTCTGTGTCGTAATAGGTTAGACTAACATCTATTCCCTTAATTGGACGGGAAACACCAATCAGCCAATCAACATAATCGTCCTGCGTTGGGTCATCGAAGTCTTGAAGACCTATATGGGTCTCAATTGTGAACTTATGAGATAGCGGAATGTCTAGACCGAAATCCAAATAGAAGGCCTCGCCCACACCACCAAAAAAAATCATCTGAGTAGTTAAATGAAGCGGATGCGGAAGCAACCTCAAAATCTTTGCTGATACCAACGTTGAACTCTTGAAAATTATAATTCAAAGCGCTGCCAGTTCCCGGATAACTATAAAATATATAGCCAGCACCAATACCGACACCGCTAATCTCCGTGCTCAATCCAATTGTGTAGTCTATTTCAACCGACGCGCGGTCGCCGTCGTTAAAATCAACATTTGATCCCCAAACACCCAAATTTAAGGCGATGTCCTGATTGCCTGCCTTAAAGCCATTCGCCCAATATATGCCGCCCTGTAATGCTGGATGCTCGTCTGCTTGCGACGTGCCTCGATAAACATAATCGTTGGTGATAGCAACGTCGGCCGAGAAAGTTCCTGGCAATGCGTCAAAAACATCCTTTTCTTCGGCTATGATGGGTTTAATGGCCATTGTCGCAGCGATCATAATCATACCAAACGTTAGAAGACGTGTTTTTACTGCGGACATCCTGCTCTCCTTTATATGTCTCATCTGTTTTACTAATTTGGTTAAATCGCAATGCATGTGCCATTCGAAAATAAAGTCAAAATAATACTAACCCATTGATTATAATACGTATTATTACATATCAGTTTTGTGGAGATACCAAATATTGATTAAATCGTAAGCATAGATTGCTGGAAATTTCGTCAAGGAGTGCGCTGAAACGGTGCCAGAATTACTTACACTTGTTATGCGCTAGACCGCTCTCACTTCCAATCCGCCAATGCTGAGAATTATTTGGAAGGTGTTTCATTTTAAATTGAAAACAGTTACCTGCGGCTACCGCCGCCGCTACCTTTAGGTACAAATGCTAGAACTTTCTAGATGGATTATTGGCCAGAAATACTGCGATAATTTAAATATTATTTTTGTGGTTTTCTAAAAAAATTAATGAAGATATAATTTATGTCAGGTATTAATTTTTAGTAAATATGTTATTATATTTTAACTTAATGTAATTAATATTACACAGTGATGTAAATAAAATACACCATTATATGTAAAGTTTTTTAACATAACATTTAATTTATATTAGAATATTTAAATTAACGTTAAATATTTTTATAAAAATAAATTAGCATATAGGTAAAATAACGAAATTAATTTTCAATAAATAAAGGTGTGTGTGAAATATTTTCTGTATATAATATCATTTGATTGAATAAAGAGTTAAAATTCATTTTACACATAAAAATTACCTCTTTAATCTTATTACAACTCTTCTGTTTGCCGCTCTATTTTCCGGAATTGGTTCATTAAACATATCTTTATTAGGAAATTTTGGTTTCGTATCGGCATAACCCGATGCCTTCAATCTGGTAGGTTTTACCCCGGCGCCAATAAATTTTGAAACTACGGCTGCTGCCCTTGCCGCTGACAACTCCCAATTTGAGGGATAATACTTTGATTTAATTGCCACATCGTCTGTGTGACCTTCAACATTTATGTAGAATAATTTGTATTGGTCGGAAAGTAATTCTTCGCCAAGTTGAAGGATTACCTCGGCCGATTTTTTTGTTAATATTACAGATCCCGGTGCAAAAAAGGTTTTCCCTAAAAACTCCATAATTATACCTTCTTCGTCAAATTCGACCATATAGTCTTCTTTTGGAATGCCTGCACTTTCAACAATATTGATCGCGTTGTTTAGCATATTAAAAAGCGATTCTTCATAAGAGAGAGGAGTGTTTTCCGACATTACGCCCATACTCTCTCTTATAGCTTCGGCGGCCTGTTCCCTGCCTACAGCATCGTAATCTTCAAAATGTAAAATCATTACAAAAAAGGCCATGAGAAGAGTAATCGCATCGGCATAAGTAGCAAGCCAATCCTCTCCGCCTCCGCTGCTCTTTTTTTGAGGCTCAGCCATAATTCTTAGAGTCCTTTTTTAAGCCTCAATTTCTATGTTCGTCTATATCGAAGTGTATTTCTGGATCTAGATAACTATTTAATCTGTCCTGTATTTCTCTGGGGCTTACTTGATCAGATAACAGAGCAAGTCCTTCAACTTTAATGTTATCTATAAAGTGCAAAATCGCATATCTTTGTTCTAACTTAGTTGCAGCAGGTCCAAAAATCATTTTGGCAACTATTACTCCGTATAACGTGGTATTAAGAGCGATAGCTAAACCAGCTCCTAGTGCGGCTGGATCATCACCCATATTAGCTAGCATTATGATCAGACCAACTAATGTCCCGACCATTCCAAACGCCGGGGCCAGGCTCGCCATTGTATTTAATATTTCAACTTGAACATTTCTCCGTACGTAGGAGTTGTCGGAGAAATTTTGCATTATAGTTCTTACGGTGTCGCCTTTATGCCCTGATAATAGAACATTTAGGCCAAACTGCATAAGCGGGTCATCTTTGACTGCATCGGCCTCTTTTTCTAGTTTAATTACACCGCCTTGTTGAACTTCATAGGCCCAATTTATGATACCATGGACTTCCTCTTGTAATGTATCTCTTCCTTCCTTTTGAACCTTATAGATTTGCAAAACGCCCTTTAATGCTGAGATCACGTACCTTGCTTCCTGGCCTATAAGGGTCCCAGCTATTGTTCCACCAACCACCATCAATAAGCTTGAAAAGCTTACGAATATTCCGAATTTGGTAGTTTCAAGCAGAATTGACATAATTATCAGGCCGAACCCTGATAAAATTCCAATTATTGTAGTAAATGACATTTCAGTGGTTTGATCAGTTAATATTTAGGTAATTTGCTTTAATATTTGTAACTAGTTGGGTGTAATAATCAATAATTAATATTCTTGGTATTGGAATTAAATATGTACTGCTGTAGGTACTATAATTACGAAATACCTAGGAAAAATTTGTTTTTAAAGGGCGTATGTTAGACCATAAGCCCATAGTGTCAGAGTTGGAAAGTTTTATCCAAGATGACATTTTAGCGTAATTTTGGTAATTCAATACCTACCCAATGATTTGATTTAGCAGACGCCATTTTAAATTATTTTTGATAATACTTGGATCTTTTGTGGCTTTTTTTACTTTAAGGCCAAATTAGAGTACATTTGTTTCTTGATAGTTTCAAAAATACTTTGCGATTAAAATAAATAAATTAGCAATACTTGTTTGTCTGGTCATGCGCGTTTTTTTATCTGCACGCAACAAAGTTCGGAACTTAAGTTGATGAACCCTTTGTCCTATATCCCCATTTAGAGGTATTTCTTTTATCCTGGTGAGAAAATCGGCCAGATAGTAGCTATCGCTATGGATTTTCCCTTAAAGTGGTCGAGTACAATGTCTATGTATGGCCGTACCTCTAAACTACCTCGATCTCCTGAGACTGGATTGGTAGTTCTATTAAAATAGTTGTGCCTTTACCGACGATACTCTTTACGTCTATTTGTCCGCTATGGCGCTCGACCACGACCTCACGCACCAGTGCCAAGCCTTGTCCAGTGCCATGGCCGGCCTCCTTGGTTGTAAAAAAAGGTTCAAATATCTGTTGTTTAATGTTTTCGGGAATGCCGATACCTGTGTCCTCAATAGAAAGACAAATTTTATCATCGGCTTGCTCTGTGCGAAAAGTAATTCGACCCATACCTGTTCCACGCTGCTCGATGGCATGGGCAGCATTAACAATTAAATTCAAAACAACCTGGTTTAAGGCACCTTCATCAGCAATAATCTTGGGTAATTTTTCGTCAAATGCGAACTCAAGCTCGGCTATGTATTTCCATTCACTTCTGCAAACAGTTACGGAACGCTCGACCACACGATTGAGGTCGACAGGGGACATTTCCTTGCGGGTCGGATGGGTGAACTCCTTCATAGCTGACACGATATTTGCAACTTGCTTCACGCCTTCGATGGATTGTTCAGCAGCAAGTGGTAACTCCTCGCGCAAAAATTTCACGTCTTTTTGCTCGTATTCTTTTTGGGAGTTAGAGATTAGCTCAGCGAATTCTTCTTTGGCCTCTAACTGATCAAGCAACTGACAATGAGTGTCTACGATAGCCATTAAACTTTCAGTTGCTTCCCGAATAAACTGAAGGTTGTCGCCAATATACTGAATGGGGGTATTGATCTCATGCGCAATACCACCCGCTAACGAACCTAACGCTTCCATTTTCTGGCTTTGCCGTAATTCTCGCTTCAACTGTAAGCTATCATTTTTGGCCGCTTTGAGTTCAGTAATATCTTGATGGGTACTTACAAAATTGATCAATCCGTCTCGAGCATCGAAAACCGGAGACACAGTCAAGCGGCTCCAGAAGGGTGTACCGTTTTTGCGGTAATGGAGTATCTCTGTGGTTATCGTACTTTTGGACCGAATAGCTGCATTAATTTCTGCGATGGTTGTCTGGTCGGTATCACTGCCTTGAAGAAAATTATTGCTTTGCCCAACGGCTTCTTTCTTGCTGTAACCCGATATGGTGCAAAATGCATGATTGCAATAAATCAGAGGATTATCTGGTATATCCGGATCAGAAATAGAAATAGCGGTGGTCGTTGTTTCAATTGCAGCCGCTAGCAATTCATTTTTCTGTGCTAGGCATTCAAGTTCCTTGCTAGGCATCGGTTATATTTTTTTTCGAGAGATTTGGTACATATGCTTCGAGGGTCAGGTTGTTTTGAATTAAAATACCAAGTTCAGGATCTATAAATGGGTATGATTCCCTTAAAATAGGCATGAACCCGTTATCTGCCAATGTAATATTACGGACAGAAGATTTGCTTCTCGACTGGTTTCTCTGCTGACAATTACTTTTCCCGCTAGTGTGTTTCTTCACGCGCGCGAGCATGTACATTTCATAAGAGATGAAGAGGGATGGCAGATTCTAAAAACTTCAGTGTGGGTTATCTTGAGCTAATAAAAAGTTGCTCTTAATGATTTTTATCATGTTTGCTCGCAGAATTTTTAAACAAAAGCCTAACATCATCCAGGTTATCTTCAATTTGAATAGGAATGACTTGAGCAAAAGTGTCGAGAATTGTGAGTGCATTCAGCTCAGAAAACTCTCCAGATGCCCGAAGGCGTTTTGCAATTGAGGCATTTACGATTTGCATTTCTGAGTACAAATCGGCCAGACCCGACAACTCAAAGTCAAAAGAAGCACTAATTTTAGACTCATAATACTGTCGTAAAAAATATGATCCGGTCGTTCGAATAAGCGTTTCATCCGCTGTTGCTAGTGGAAGGTGATAACGGGCCATCGGCTTTAGGTAATCTGTGTGAGGACATCCACTAGTTGCAATTTGAAGGCCCATCAAAGAGCTGATCGCTTCTTGAGAAGTTGTTTTCTTACCGACCCATCTTTCATCAAAAATTACAACCAACTCACATTCAGAGTGTGAGAGGACATTACCAAACCGGCCGGCTATATTGTTGAGACCAATAGCGGTTGGGCAGTATTCGTTGTCTGCCGTATTGAGCGGGCAATTTGGACATTGCTCGAATGCAAGCTTTGTCCATTCTGGAGCGTTTTCGATAGGGGGTTCAATAAATCTTCCTGTAAATTTATCTATTGTAATACTAAAGGTTTCCCTGTCTGAAGCGCCAAATTGCAAAATATATTTGATCGTGGTTGAAGTACTTGTGTCTGTGGTCATTGCAATTGAACCTTCAAAACCTTAATTGCGATCTTAATTTTTTCAATTTGTTTCCTGTAGGTCGATTAAATCGCAAATAAAACGATAAAACGTTTCTAGGTTGTGCGCCTTTGGTCGTGGATAGCGGCCATCATTTGTCATTGATTTCCAAGCATTGTTGACATGCCCAAAACTCCCAACACACATCCCCAGTTGTTCGAAGTGGATAGGCGCGTTGTTGAGAAATGTATGGAATGGTTTGGGGTCATGATTTTGAATTAAATTATCATATGAGGCATGATAATTTCTCATTATATCAGAGGCTCTTAGGTATGCACTTCGCAAGATTAGTTTGGCTCGTTTTCGTATCTCACGTATATCCGTGGCACTGCTACTCCCCAACAATCCGATATCACTGGGGAAAGAGTTGTCACTACCCAACCAACTTAGCATGTTTAGGTAGTCCGATTTAAATTCCCTGAGCATATGTTCGTAATAGGAGATCCCCTTCCAGGCGAGAAGGACCGCGTCTTCCTGATCGGGTGGGATGCCCATATCTCGAAAGACGCGACTTGTTCCCTCATTTGGTTGTGTTAGCCAAATAGCATCTTCAATTTCGAGCACGGTGGCATTAATTTTTTCGCGTTCAATTCCAGCATTTGCGGCGAGCTGCACCAATTGACGCGCCTTTATGGAGATAATGGAACGGACATCAGAAGCTGTGGATGTCGTAACCGAAAAATGTTGATCGCCAACGGTGCGAAATTTTTCTAGGTAGCCTCTTTGGGCCAATAGCATAAACGGATCAAATGTGGGTGTTCTATTAAAAACGTCGAGAACGCACTTATCGTGATCGGACAGGTGAATGGGTATGCCGCCATAATAATCGGTCAGGAACTTGTCTAATTTACCCGGTACAACCTCAAAAGAAGCCCCCCCGTCATGAGGGTTATCCATATTGAATGCCATTAGAAATCGCGTAGAGGTGTACAAGCGCCCGCTGCGTTTGTCCGTCGCAACTTCTTTAAAAAACACCGAGTTTTTGAGGATTGGAGAATCAAAAAGATCTCCTATCTCAGCATCCGTTTGATTTTGTTCTGGTTGTCTGACCTCATCACCTTCATCCACTTCTTGAACCTCAATATCGGTCGGATTGAAGCAAAGGTATTTTCCAGAATTTAATAAATAATCTAGTGTTTCGCGATCCATGCGTGTTTCAGTATCTGTGAGTTTGATATAAAGTTTTGTGCGATCTATTCAAAAGTATAGATGCGGTTGCAATTTTCACAAAATTCAATTCATTCGTTCCGAGGGATCGTTAACCTTAATCATTCAGTTCTCAATTGAAAGTCCGAAGTTAATCTTGAGCTATTACGCTGACATCTCTGTGCGTGGGTAATGATCGAGAAATGGGTTGCCGCAAGTATTTTAAGCTGTGGTGGACCGGAGGTGTAGAAATTTTTTGATAAAATTATTTTCTAAAATGAAAGATCTTTGGATTTGCCAACTCAGCGGTGACAAAAATTACTAAATTATAGTTTTGATATACTTTTCCGTTGCATATCTAGACGGATGGGTTCCTTTTTTTTCTAGCATATAATTAAGGGCTTCGGAATCAGTCATACATTTTCAACGCAATGAGTATTTTCTTGCCGATTAGAGCTGCTGGCTCCACAGCCTTTTTAGCAAAGAATGCAGTTAAACATACGGCGAAACAATTTGGAGCTACCGTCCAGTTACCGCTTGGCGCCATGTCAATTACCCCTATTGGTTTGATGCCAATAGTTTTATCAAAGAGGCGCGCTCGGAAGCCAATTTGTGACTGATTAATCGGGGATCTCTGGATATGCCGAGTTACCGTTAACGTTATAAGAATATTAGCCTGCATGGAATCTCGCTGGAAAACTCGTTTCCAGTCTTCTGTGTTCGGTCTTTTCTTTCTTGGAACAAACTGTCGGGGAACCTCTGCAGGTTCAATTACGTTGAATTTGTTCTGCTCTAAGATAGCGACAATCTGTTGAGCAGCGCTCTTGTAGAGTGGGTCGGAATTCAATCCAGCACCTTTAACCGAAGAGTCAGGTGCAAGTAAAATAGTTTGCGACGTTACTACACTTATTTTAAAAAAAAATAACAAGAAAAATATAAATTTTATAAAAAAATTATTTTTAATTATCATTTTAATAAAAGGTCCACTTTTATTTATAAGAATATTTTTTTATGATCAATACAGGTGCCCATTCATCCAAAATAATTTTGGCAATTGAATGGGTGTTTGGGAAGCAAATTTTGATAATTCCAATTTATAAGGCAATTCGATCTATTTTAAACCTAAAGTTGCAAGAGTATGAGAATGCGAAGAAAGACGAGTTCCCCATGATGTTCAAGTTTATCATTCAAGAATAATACGCGATATCTCTCATGAAAACATTTTACTATTTCAGTAATTTCTAATTAATCCTGCTAAAGGGTGGTATCTAAGTAGCTATGTTTCTCGAATATTTTGAAATATGCTCTTAATCGCAGCTTTAAAATTGTTTGAAATACTATTTGCAATGCGGGTTCTCGACGCCCCAGGGCATTTTTGTCTGACATAATTTTGCACCGTAAAATGACACCGTTTTCATGGCTGCGCTCGAGAAATCAGTATGTGTTAAGTCCGCTCCAACCAAGTTAACTTCATCTAGAGTGCTTTTTTTGAAGTCTGCATATCTCAAGTTCGCACCTTTTAAATTAGCTTTAATTAGTTTTGCTTTTACGAAATTCGCACCTTGTAATTTTGCTCCCCTTAGATTGGCTTTGACTAGGTTCGTTTTAAGAAAATTCGCGCCAATCATTTTTGCACCCTCTAAATTCACTTTAACTAATTTAGCTTGCTTCAAATTGGCTTTACTCAAATTAGCGAGAGTTAAATTCGCACCCTTTAGGTCTGCTTCCTGTAATTGTGCCCCCTCTAAGTTAGCAGAACTTAAATTCGCATATTGCAGGGTACTTTTCTCTAAGTTCGCATTTTTTAAACTTACTCGTTGAAGATTTGAACCACTCAAGTCCGCTTCGCCTAAGCGTGATTTCTCTAATGTTGCGCCTCGAAAGTCAGTAAAACGCAAGGCCGATTTTTTCAGATTTGCGTGGCTTAAAATGGCTTGCCGCAAATCAGCTTTATTGAAGTTAGAATTACTTAGGTCGCAGCCTGCACAGACATTTAGGTTTTTGAATCGCGCAAAATGTATCTCGTCAAATGCCATTACTGTTATGTCATGCATCAACACGACATTGGCTAAAATCCAGAGTGGTAAGGTTCTCATTATGGTATGTTCAACCTATAGGCAGAGAATCGTTGGCATTGCTTTTATTTCGTCTTTAGTTACCGTTCGAAAAAATTTTACAGGCCTAAAAATCGTTCAGATGCGGAATCTGCATGTCACCTTCAAAGACATTAAAAGACGCAAATCATAGTTTTGCGCAATACCCATAGACGTTGGTTTGAGACGACGATTGTTTGGTGACGCTTGGTGATATTACTACTCGAAATGCTAGCATCGGTGGCAAAGAGGTTATATTTTTGCCGGTTCCTAATCGTAGAAACTGAATTCAACCGATGCTTTTGTTGGAAGCACGAACGATAGCTGCTTATTTTATAACGAGACTTCGGCTCTGAAGATAAAGCTATTTTTTTATTGTTAACGGCATCATTCCAGTTTGTGAATTTTGTGTTAGGGCCCCATTTTTAAAGAGCTCCATGCAATCTGAGTGCTAAGGCGAGAGTAAATTTTTTATGGCATCCGATAGATTAAAAGTCCTTTTTGTTGATGATGAAGTCCGGTTGTTGCAGGGCCTCCGACGAAAGCTGCGTTTCATGCGGGAGGATTGGGATATGGATTTTGTGAATAGCGGCAGGGAGGCGCTGGCGCGTATTGATACGGATAACATCGATGTTGTTGTAGCTGATATGCGGATGCCTGAAATGTCCGGAGCGGCATTATTTGAGGCGATCCAGAAGTTTTATCCAGAAATCGTGAGAATCATGCTTTCTGGCTATGCAGAAAATGAAAGTATACTGAAATCGGTGGGTGCAACGCACCAATTTTTGGCGAAGCCTTGCGACTCTCAAGGAATTGTTGAAGCGATAAATCGTTCAATTGAGTTACGTGTCAATTTAGTTTCCCCGGACTTACTCAAATTTGTTACGGGCATCAAAAATATCCCCAGCTTGCCGAACGTTTATCATAGGTTAGTAAAGGAGATATCTAAGCCAACCGCCACAACAGCCTCAATTTCCGCTATCATTGAGGGTGATCCGGGAATGTCGGCAACAATTATGAAGCTTACAAATTCGGCATATTTCAGCTTACCAACGCGGATGACAAGTATCAGGAAAGCTGTGCAATTTTTAGGTTTAGAAACAATTAGGAGTCTTGTGGGAGTTGCCGGTTTTTTCAGTCTCGCGAATGTTAGATCAGAAACAGCATCACAGATACAAGGGATCAGTGAGGAATCGATGATGATCGCTACACTCGCAAAAAAGATTGCGTTGAGTGAAAACCTCGATTTGCTTGAAGTTGAACAGGCTTTTTGTGGTGGCTTGCTAAGCCAATTAGGTCGCGTTCTGTTTTTATTGGACACAAGCGATGAAGTGAAGGAATACCTTAAAAGACTGCAAGTGGACTCGACGACGATCTTAGAAGCTGAGAAGATGTTGTTTGGAACGAGCCATTGTGAAGTAGGCGCTTATTTATTGGGCTTATGGGGTTTTGCAGATCTAATAGTTGAGACGGTATTGCATCAACATGATCCATCAAAGTTAGGAACGAAAACTTTTAATGCAGCTAGTGCCGTTTACGTGGCAAAGTGCCTGTTTGATTATTTGTCTGAGGCTAAGAGAGGGCAAACGTACAAACAAGACGGGGGTATGCTGAATGAGCCGTATATCCGTGATTTGGGCAAGCTGGATCGTGTCCCCATTTGGATAGATATTTGTAGTGCCTCTAAATCCTTTGAACGAGAAGTTTTACTGTGAACAAAGATGAAAAAATTTTACTGGTTGATGATGAGGAAAGATTACTGACCAGTCTTAGCCGTCAGCTCCGTGGCAAATTTAATGTCCTGACAGCTATCGGTGGTGAGCAGGCTTTGGAAACCGTAGAAAACGGGAACGAGATTGCGGTCGTTGTTTGTGACATGCGAATGCCGGGGATGACGGGTGTTGAAGTTCTTGCAGAATTTAGCAAGAAATCACCAACCACTACCCGCATAATGCTCACCGGAAATGCCTCCCAAGACTGTGCGGTTGAGGCAATTAATCAGAGCCATGTTTTTGGATTCTTAAACAAACCCTGCACTGCAGAAGCTTTGGTAGAAAGTATTGGGGAGGGACTGGCTCATCATAGGCTTCTTGTCCGTGAAAAAGATTTATTGGAAACGTCGCTGGCAGGCTCCATCAAACTGCTGTCAGATGTCGTGTCTTTGACAGACCCATCAACTACGATAAATTCGCGAAAGATTAGTAACTGGGCCAATATTCTTTTGCCACATTTGTCCGGTGTTACGCGATGGGAATTAGACTTTACAATAATGTTAGCGCCTCTCGGGCAAATGTTTGTGCCAGCGAATGTTTTGGCACGACACAAAAAAGGCGCCTCTTTATCTCAACAAGAAAAAGAGACCATTGCTGAGGCACCTGGGGTTGGAAGTCGATTGCTGCGTAATATCCCGCGAATGGAGACAGTTAGTCAGGCAATTTTATACCAAAATAAGAACTTTGACGGGTCAGGCTTTCCCAATGATACAGCGCAAGGCGATACAATTCCGGTTATAGCCAGATTGCTTCGAATTCTTAATGCTTTCCTGGAAGCTGTTGGAAACGACGAACCAAGGATGGAGCATTTAAAAAAATTATATATGCGAGAGGGCTGGTTTGATCCCCAAATGTTAGATTTGGTTCGTCAACATTTATTGGTCGACGATGCCTCTTCGGATGAGCCGGTAGACATCGAAATGGAAGGTGACGGTCCGAGCGGGGCCGGAATCGAAACTGTCCGGACCTCGACACTTCGAGAGGGACATGAACTTTGGTCGGATTTGAATAATACCGACGGGGCGCTGTTGCTGTCAGCAGGAACGATACTTACCCAAGCGCAAGTGGAAAAAATCCGTTCGATGATTGAGCTTGGTAAGCTGCACGACACTTATGAGATCAAGACCGGGAATTAAGCCTTTACATAAAGGTCGTTATTTTGGAGATCCACTGGATTTGGTTTTTTAGAATTAGATGAGAAATTAACTCACCTATTCCTGGACCGTTAGTTACCCCTTGTCCGTAAACTATCGAATCTCTTTTCCCTATAAGTAATTTATAAAAAATTGTTTTGATTTCTTGACGCTAGGATTGAGTCCCATATGCTGAAGATCCCACGCATACGAACTTAGATTGACTAGGTTGATGTTAGGAGGAAAGGATAAATAATGCTTACACTGCTTTCTCCCGCCAAAAAATTGAATATGGATCCTGTTAATTTAGGCGTGCCGCCCTCAAAACCCCGCCTACTGGAGGATACTAAAGAGCTTGCGATCGTGGCCAAGAAACAGACGGCGGACGATCTGAAACGCATAATGCATATAAGCGATAATCTTGCCGCCATAAATTACGAACGTTTCCAGGCCTTTAATATTGAAAAAAAAAGCAATAGCGCCAAACCAGCAGGGTTAGCATTCGACGGCGACGTCTATTGGGGTTTAGAGGCGGATAGTATGTCGGTGGATGCAATGATCTATGCACAGGGTCACCTGCGTATTCTTTCGGGCCTTTACGGCGTATTACGTCCTATGGATGCAATACAGGCATATCGCCTTGAGATGGGCACTAAAATGGAGAATAGCCGTGGCAAATCGCTTTACGATTTTTGGGGTGTCCGAATTGCGAATCGCTTGAAAGCGGATCTCTCTGGCCATACAGATTCAACTATCATTAATCTCGCCTCAAATGAGTATTTTAAGGCGGTCAACACCAAAGCGCTTGGTCAGCCGGTAGTTGGCGCCAAATTTCTGAACGTAAAAAATGGCAAGGCTCGGTCACTTATGTACTACGCCAAACATGCGAGGGGTAGAATGGCGCGCTGGATAATGGAAAATCGCGTCGACCAAGCTGGGGATTTAAGAGATTTTAATTCGGATGGTTATTCTTTCGATAAGAACGCATCGACGGATCAAGAACTTGTTTTTTCACGACCTCAGCCGCCTATAAAAAACTAAGATACCTCAGGTTGGAGGCGTCCAGACGCCCTTTCCAATTTCACGGTGAGCTTACCTTAAAGTAGTTAATCATTCTATCGCGGATATCCGCTCCACAAGTCCGCCTCTTCTTCACCTGAATAGGGATGATACCGAGAATACATTAGCAAATGGTATTGCATTCTGTGTTCTTTAACCACTGTCCGAACTTCGCGACACCATGGAGGTCATATCAAATTTTTACGCCGGTATTAATGAGGAATGAGAAGGAAAAGGCATGGTAGAGAAAATGACAGGCGGCCAAGCGATTGTTGGTACGCTAACGCGACAAGGCATTGATACAATATTTGGCCTGCCGGGTGTTCAGCTTGATAATACCTTCGACGCTCTTTACGAAGCGCGTAATAAGATCCGGACTATTCACACCCGTCACGAGCAAGCGGCGGGTTATATGGCGCTCGGTTATGCGCAAGCAAGCGGACGTGTTGGGGCTTGTATCGTGGGGCCCGGTCCGGGCTTGTTAAATACTGGAGCTGCCCTCGCGACGGCAGCGGGCTCCAACGCGCCGGTGCTTTGCATCGCTGGTCAGATACCCTCAGGCCAGATCGGCGGCGGTATGGGGATGACCCATGAAATTCGAGATCAGACAGCCGCAATGAGGGGCGTGGCTAAATGGGTTGGGCGTGCCGAATCGCCAAGCGAGGCAGTGGATATTCTGGATGAAGCCTTTCACCAAATGTTAAGCGAGCGTCATCAACCGGTGGTCTTTGAGATGGCGCCTGATATCATGGGCAAGGTTGGGGACGTCGTGCTGCGGGACGTGCAATCTTATCGCCATGATCCTGTACTTCAAGACGACGCCCTCACGGCGGCGGCGCGCCTGCTCGGAACTGCCGAAAAACCTGCCATCTTTGTCGGAAGCGGTGTCTTTGGAGCAGAACCGGAATTGCTCCGGGTTGCCGAGTTGCTGGAAGCACCAGTAATCATGAGCCGGACAGGCCGCGGTGCGGTGAGCGATACGCACTATTTGGCGCAACCTATGATTTCGGGCCAGGAATTATGGGAAGAGGTGGATGTTGCTCTTGTCGTTGGCACGCGTTTTTCAGCTCCAGGTTTATCATGGGGTCGTGCGGACGAGGTAAAGCTGGTGCGCATCGATATTGACTCCGATCAGGCAAGGATGCCGCGTCTTGCCGATGTGACTATCATTCAGCAAGCTGCGACCGCGCTTGATGTTCTTGCAGACCGTCTTCCCAGCTATAATATGACGCGTTTATCGCGTGCAGAGGAGTTACAGGCCTCGAAACAGCTTGCCTTTGGTAAACTCGCCAAGTTGCAACCTCAATTCGGTTTCGCGGAGGTCATTCGGGAAGCACTTCCGGAAGATGGGATTTGCGTCACTGATGTCACGCAAATGGCAACATTCTTGCAGAATTGGATGCCGGTCTATTATCCGCGCACTATGATTACGCCGGGCTATCAAGCAACATTAGGTTTCTCATTGCCGACAGCTCTTGGTGCCAAAGTAGCATGCCCCGACAAGAAGGTATTCTGCATCAGTGGCGACGGTGGCTTTATGTTTAATGTGCAAGAGCTCTCTACTGCGGTGGCCCACAATATTGACGTGACTACAATTGTATTCAATGACGGTGCTTTCGGGAACGTAAAGCGATATCAGAAAGATAACTATGGGGAGCGCTATATTGGCGTGGACCTGCACAATCCAGATTTGCAGATGCTTGGTCGAAGTTTCGGGATGACCGCGTTACGTGCGGAAACGCCCGAAGACCTGCGGGCCGCGCTGGAGGAAGCAGATACAGCGCCCGGGCCGACTCTGATTGAAGTGCCTGTTGGCGAAGTACCCAGCATCTGGAAACTGATCAATCGACCATCCTCCGCAGCTAATTAGGAGAGATTTATGAAGACTGGCGTCGTCATCCGAAATATGGGTAACCAGTCCACACGTGACATCATTGGGGGATGCGCCAACGTGGCAGAAGAGTTGGGTTTTGATTCTGTCTGGGTCGTGGATCATATCGCCATATCACCGGACGATGCCGAGGGCAGCGGTGGGCGGTATTTAGACGTCCTCGCAACCCTCGCTTGGTTAGCTGGTATCACTGAACGAGTGAAACTTGGTTCAGGTGTTCTGGTTTTGCCTTATCGTGCAGCCCTACCTGCAGCGAAGCAAATTGCGACTGTACAGGAGTTGAGCGGCGATCGTCTGATCATGGGAATGGGCATCGGATGGATGGAACAAGAGTTTAAGGCGCTTGGCCTCAATCGTCACAACCGTGGGCGTGTTTCAGACCAGACCCTGGCATTTATGAATGATTGTTTTGCCAGCGATCAGGTGGAAGCAAACGGCCAGAAGTTACTTTTTAGGCCACGGCCAACGAAGCCACCATTTCTGATAGGTGGTCGCGCACCACATGCAATTGAACGCGCTGCTAAATACGGCGACGGCTGGTATCCGATTGTCAAGGCACCGAGCGATATTGTTGATCATTTGCTCTACTATCGCGAGCTGACCAATGCAGCTGGCAAACCACCTGGCCTTATTAACATTTCCACCCGTTTGCCACTCGACGACATAGCTCAAAGCCAAGCGCTTGTATCTCGATATCGAGAGATTGGTGTAGATAGAATGGTCTGTGGCATAGATTACGAGACGGTCGACGACTTCCGCGACGAATTGGAAAAATTGTGGGAGGTGGTGGCATAATTTGTAAGCGTTTTTAAAATTAGAGGCGCTAATAGTTTACTTTCACAACCTCACTTTTGTGGAATTGATTTTAAATTTAACTGTCGCGTCTTCGGGTCTAGAAAATGTGAATACTATGGCTACTCACTGCTGCCTTAATCGCGGGTCGAGCACGTCCCTTAGTGCGTCTCCGAATACGAAGAATCCAAAGACAGCCAGCGTAATCGCGAGGCCGGGGAATACTGAAGTCCAGTAGATACCGGTTATCGATTCGTCAGTACCGCCTTGAAGCATCAGTCCCCACGCTGGAATGGGTTCGCTGACACCAAGCCCAAGGAAGGAAAGAGCGGCTTCGGCTAGAATTGCACCGCCGACGGCCCCTGTTGTGATGATTAGGTAAGATGCCATCACGTTAGGCAACATGTGGCGCAGGATAATTCGAGTATGGCTGTAGCCCATTGCTATGGCGGCATCTACATAGGGAACACGCCGAACCTGTAAGGACGTTGCCCGAATAATACGTGTTGCGTCGGGAATTATCGAAAAGGAAATTGCAAATATGACGAAATGCGGCTCATTACCAAAAATAGCAACAATAGCCATAACAAGGATCAGTGGAGGAAAGGCCATGAAGAGGTCTATAATGCGCATGAATAAAAGGTCGAAGGTACCCCCAAAATAGCCGCTCATGAGCCCCAAAATCAGACCCGATGTTGCACCAATAAGTGCACTTAAAATGCCGATGAATAAAGCGGTCCGAGAACCGTGGATGATACGGCTTAGGATATCTCGGCCAAACCGGTCGGTGCCAAGCCAATTTTCTAAATTCGGGGCCTGAAGAAATTTTTCATAGTTGTTCTCAATGGGGTCATGAGGTGAAACGAAATTGGCGCAGATCGCCATTAAGATCATCGTAAGGATAATTCCGGCACCAAAAGCACCTAATTTTTTGGCAAGGACAAAATGAAAAACCCTCGACGCGATGGAAGGTTTGGGAGGAAGCTGGTTCCCCTCGTCCGTTATTGCGCATTTCGGTATCGCCATCCGAATCTCGCCTCAATTGTAATGGATACGTGGGTCGAGCCACGCATAGATATGATCGACGACGAAATTCGTGATCGCAAATATAGTTGCGAAGAGAAGAACGAGTGTCTGTGTGACGGTGAAATCGTGTTCGTTGACCGCAAGAACAAACCATTTTCCGATACCGTTCAAATTAAAGACCTGCTCGACAACGACGAGTCCGCTAAGTAGGGCGGCAAACTCCATTCCAAGAACAGTGACGACCGGCAGCATTGCGTTCTTGAGAGCATGGCGCCGAATGACGATGGTTTGGAAAAGTCCCTTGGCTTGAGCCGTACGTACGTAGTCTTCGTGCAGGACTTCGAGCAGGGCGGAGCGCGTCCATCGGGTCAATGCGGCCGAGAAGCGGTATCCAACAGCCAGGGCAGGCCAAATCATTTGTGAAATGTTGGTGAAAGGATCCTCAAAAAACGATACGTACTGGAGCGGTGGCATCCATGGCTGGTCGAAAAACTGGTGCGTCGACATCAAGAGTCCGACAATGATCATCATGCCAAACCAAAAAGACGGGACGGCGATCCCTAAGATACTAAAAGAGCGAGCCGTATAATCAACCCAGGTATCTCGATAAAGGGCGGCAATCACGCCAAGGGGAATGCCGATCAGGATTGAGACCGCCATCGCCATAATTGTTAGTTGGATGGACAGAGGAAACCGATGGGCAAGGCCTTCAGAAATCGGAGTCCGAGACCACATAGATTCGCCAAATTCCAACGTGAAAATGCCGATGATGAACCGTTCGAACTGAACTGCGAGAGGTTTATTTAAGTGGTTGTTCTCACGACATAATTCGACTGATTCTTTGTCGTAAACGCCTCCTTCAACACCACCAAAACGCACCTCGCAGATGTCACCTGGGACGACGCGCAACAGAAAAAATGCTAATGTGGCGGCACCTAAGAGGGTGGGAATTAATAGGAAGGTTCGTTTGATTGTATGTCGTAACATTAGCTTACGATTTTGTTAGTGTGCTAAGCCTGATTTGGGCTTGACGGAAAGCTAACTTAGTGCGGCATTGGCTTCCGGGAAGCTTTTCTACTCGCCCTTTTAATAGCCTGTTCTAAATTCGATTATATCGAATTAAGTACGATGATAGTTGAAGCCCGATCTGGAGGGGAAGTTGTGAATTTCGAATTTTCTGATGATCAGCGTTTGTTGCGCGATCAGGTCCGGCGCTTTTTGGTTGATAACGGGTCTGTGAAAGCTGCGCGCGCAGTTCTAGATGACGACGGTCTTGCGTACGACAAGGCCCTTTGGCGTTCGATTGTAGAGCTTGGATGGACCGGTGCAATTATCCCGGAGGAATTCGGAGGCGCCGGAATGATCCGAGAGGATCTATGCGTTATCGCAGAAGAGCTTGGTCGTTCCCTGGCACCCACGCCTTTTGCGTCTTCTGTTTATCTGGTGACGGAAGCGCTATTGATCGCTGGGGATGAGGGCTATAAATCACACTACTTGCCAGAACTTGCTAGTGGCGAATCCATAGGCTGTTTCGCGATGGCGGAAGGGATCGGAATTCCAACACCCACAAATGTGAAGACAACTTTTCTTGATGGCAAACTAAATGGTGTGAAGAAACCGGTTTTGGATGGTGATATCGCGGATTTCGCCATTGTCGTGGCGCGGACGGCCGATGCTGGCGATGAGAGCCTCTCACTTGCGTTGGTTGACCTTACTGCCGACGGTGTACGTCGTGATAAAGTATCGACAGTCGACCCCACGCGCTCTCAAGCCGAGATAACCTTCGACGGTGCAGCGGCTGAACTTTTGGGCGGTGCCGGGCAAGGTTTTTCGTTGATGGAAAGGATCTTCGACCGGGCAGCGGTATATTTGGCGTTCGAGCAGGTGGGCGGTGCACAGGCCGCCCTCGACATGGCGGTTGACTACTCGCAGAACCGCTTTGCCTTCGGTCGGGCAATCGGCTCATTCCAGGCGATCAAGCACAAGCTGGTCAATATCTATGTTGACCTCGAGTTGGCGCGTGCGAACGCATATTATGGCGCTTGGGCGATGACGAACGATGCACCGGACCTGCCGATTGCGGCCGCAGCTGCAAGGGTCTCCGCTTCGGAAGCGTTCAACCATGCGGCTCGTGAGAATATCCAAACTCATGGTGGCATGGGCTTCACCTGGGAGTTTGATTGCCATCTCTATTACAGGCGCGCGAAACAATTGTCGCTCGCCATCGGCGGCGAACGGCGCTGGACCGATCGCCTGATCACTAAGCTTGAGCAGCGCAACGCGGCATAAGGAGACGGAAGATGGATTTTGATGACACATCGGAGGAAGCGGAATTTCGTGCTGAAGCTGCCGTATGGCTCAAAGAGAATGGCGTGCCAAAGCAATCCGACCAATCAATGGCGACCCGACGGGGTGATCCGACGGTCGTGCCGCGTGCTCGGGAATGGAATGCTAAAAAATTTGAAGGTGGTTTTGCCGGCATCTCGCTACCGAAGACGTACGGCGGGCGGGGCGGAACGCCGATGCAGCAGATTATATTTAATCAAGAAGAATCGAAATATTCCGTACCGCCTAATATTTTTAGCATCAGCCATGGTATGGCAGTCCCGACTCTGCTGACTTATGCGACAGAGGAACAGAAACAGGAGTTGGTCCCAGCCACCCTGAAAGGAGACGAAATTTGGTGCCAGTTGTTCTCTGAGCCAGGAGCAGGTTCGGACCTTGCCGGGTTGCGTACACGCTCGGAAAGGTGCGGTGACGACTGGGTGATTAACGGTCAAAAGATTTGGACGTCCGGAGCGCATTATGCGGATCGTGCTATCTTGGTGACACGCAGCGATCCGGAAGCTGTAAAGCACAAGGGATTGACCTATTTCTTCCTGGATATGAAGACGCCCGGCATCGACGTACGTCCAATTCGTCAGGTCTCCGGCTATTCTGGCTTTAACGAAGTTTTTCTGACGGATGTGCGCATTCCGGATTCGCAACGCCTGGGCGATGTGGGCGAAGGATGGCAGGTTGCAATAACGACCTTGATGAACGAGAGGGTTGTGAGCGGTGATAAGCCTGCACCGAATTTCGATGAAATTTTCAACTTGGCCCAGCAGCTCGACACTGAAGAGGGACCGGCGATCGAGGACAAGGCGGTCCGAGACCGACTGGCGAAATGGTATATCCAGACACGTGGCATCGAATTGATCCGCATGCGCTCAATGACTGCGATGTCACGGGGCGAACGGCCGGGACCGGAGAACTCTATCGGCAAACTGGTCGCAAGTTTCAAGCGCCAGGACATTGCTCAGTTCGGCATGGACCTGATGGATATGGGCGGCATTATGCAGGAATCGGAAGCGTTGCCGATGTCGGCTTTGTTCCAGAATGCCTATCTCGAATCTCCGGGCAGTCGAATCGCGGCTGGTACAGATGAGACGATGCGAAATATTTTGGCGGAGCGGGTGCTTAAGCTGCCGCGAGAACCGCGTGCGGATAAGGATGTGCCGTTCAATGAGCTTAAGGCGGGAACGGTCCGTTCGGGCGATTAGAGGCCGGAACGCCCATCGCCTTTAGAATTTTAGAAGTGGAGCAAAACATTTGGACTTAAACCTGAGTCAGGAAGACCTCGCGTTTCGCGATGAAGTGCGTACGTTCTTGAACGAAAATTTATTAGACGATTTGCGGGAAGCAGCGCGGTTGACGCCGGCCGTGCGGACACCGGTGGGGCCGGCGCGCCGCTGGGCGAAAATCCTCGCGGAAAAAGGCTGGCTTTGCCATCCCTGGCCGGCGGAGTATGGCGGTCCGGGCTGGAACGTCGTTCAAAAGTATATCTACGAACTCGAATGTGCGATGGCGGGCACACCCTCGATTAACAATATGGGTATACGTATGGTCGGGCCGGTGGTGATGAAGTTCGGCACACCGGAACAGAAAGAAACCTATTTACCGAGCATACTGAATGACGAGTTCGCTTGGTGCCAGGGCTATTCAGAACCGGGTTCGGGCTCGGACCTAGCATCGCTGCAGACTCGCGCCGTTGCCGATGGAGATGATTATGTGATCAATGGCTCTAAAATTTGGACGACAGGCGCCCATACAGCAGACAAGATATTCTGTCTGGTCCGCACGTCGACCGAGGGTAGGCCGCAGGAGGGAATCAGCTTTTTGCTTTTCGACATGAAGACGCCAGGCATCACGGTGAAACCTATCGTGATGTTTTCGGGCGACCATGAATTGAATCAGGTTTTCTTCGACAATGTGCGCGTTCCGCAATCGTGTCGGATTGGAAAAGAGAATCAAGGCTGGACTGTGGCGAAATATCTGCTTGAGTTCGAGCGGGGCGGTATCGCCTATACGCCGCCAGTGAAGGCTGGTCTCCAAAACTTAAAAGCCATCAGCAAGATCGAGCCCGGCGGCAACGGCCGGAAGCTCATCGAAGACCCCAATTTCAGCCGCGAACTTGCAACTTTGGAGATTGAAGTCACAGCCGCCGAGATGATCGAGAAGCGGGTGATGAGCGCGTTGAGCCAAGGACAGAATCCGGGCGCTGCCTCGTCTATATTTAAACTGCGGGGTTCCGAGCTATTGCAGCGTATGCTGGAGATGACGATGAACGCGCTCGGTAATTATGCGGCTCCCTATCAACCTGATGCTTATAGTCAGGGTAGCAATAGCGACCCTATCGCGCCGGCGCATGGGCTGACGGCCTCATCGAAGTATTTCAATCAGCGCGCGGCGACGATCTATGCGGGCTCTAGCGAAGTTCAGCGTTCTATTATCGCAAAGCACGTGCTTGGCCTCTGACCGCATCGACCGTTGTTATGAACCAAACCGAAATCGAACATCTCTTCCGCGGCAGCGCCACGCCGCCAAGCCGTGCTCTACCCGGTGAACCGCCCTTTACGACACGTCCGGAACTAAAGGGAACCTTCGGTATGGTCTCCTCGACCCATTGGTTGGGGACGGCGGCTGGGATGTCTGTCCTTGAGAAGGGTGGCAATGCCTTTGATGCTGCTGTAGCGACGGGTCTCACTCTACAAGTCGTTGAGCCGAGCATGGCGGGGCCGGCCGGTGACGCGCCGATTATCTTCTACGATGCAGTGGCGGACGACGTTCAGGTCATTTGCGGACAGGGCGTGGCGCCAGAGAAAGCGACGATCGGCGCGTTTCGGCAGCTGGGCCTCGAAATCGTGCCGGGGGCGGGGCTGCTGCCTTTAGTCGTGCCGGGGGCTTTCGACGCCTTCATGGTGTTGTTACGTGATTGGGGAACGCTACGGTTACGCGATGTGCTCGCGCCCGCCATAGGGCAGGCGCGAAACGGCTATCCGATCGGGGCGCGTGTGGTTACAACGATCGCCGCATTGCGGGAATTGTTCGTCGAACACTGGCCGACTTCCGCGGCGGTCTATTGCCCAAATGGCGAAGTACCCAAGGCGGACCAGGTTTTTCGCAATCCTGTTTTGGCTGACACGTTCGAGAGGATTCTAAAGGAAGCCGACTCCGTTGGCGGGGATCGAGAACGTCAGATCGAAGCGGCTCGGGATGCGTTCTACCGCGGCTTCGTGTCGGAACACATAGACCGGTTTTGCCGCGATAACAACGTTCTTGATACGTCGGGGCAGATGCATTCGGGGTTTCTCTCTGGTGACGATCTCGCTCGTTGGTCTGCAAGCGTCGAAGCACCGATTTCTTTTGAATATCGAAATCATACGGTCTTTAAATGCGGCCCATGGAGTCAGGGGCCGGTCTTTCTCCAACAGCTTGCGATTTTGAATGGTTTCGATATCGGGGCGATGGAGCCGAACGGCGCTGAATTTGTGCATCATGTGACGGAGGCGGCCAAGCTGGCGTTTGCCGATAGGGAGAAATTCTACGGTGATCCTGACTTTATCGACGTGCCCTTGGATACCTTGTTATCACCGGCATACAACGCAGAGCGCCGCGCCTTAATAAACGGTCAAGCGTCAACACGAATCCGTCCGGGCACCATCGCCGGCTATAGCGGAACTGTCGTTTACGGTCTCGAAGACGGCAGGCGTTTCCAGGTTCTCGATTGCGGTGAGACGGTGCCCTTGGATGAAGGCCGAGACAGCGCATCGATTGCGACTGGCGATACTGTGCATCTCGACGTGGCGGATCGTCATGGTAATCTTGTATCGATCACACCGAGCGGCGGTTGGTTGCGTAGCTCGCCGACCATCCCCGAACTCGGGTTTGCTTTGTCGAACCGCGGACAGATTTTCACTCTCGAAGAAGGAACGCCAGGCGCGTTGATGCCTGGGAAGCGTCCGCGAACGACGTTGAGCCCTGGCTTGGCGTTCCGCGACGGTGCACCCTATATGGCATTCGGCACCCCTGGAGCAGACCGTCAGGATCAATGGGCGCTTCAGTTTTTTCTGCGCTTGGTCGATCATGGGCAAAACCTGCAGCAAGCGGCGGATGCGCCCACGTTCAATACGTCCCATTTCCCGGCATCCTTCTACCCAAAGCGCGCGGGACTGCGGTCATTGGATGTGGAGGGCCGGTTCGACGAATTAGTTGTCGCAGATTTGAAGGCCAGAGGGCATGCGGTCACGGTGGGGGATGATTGGTCGCAGGGCCGTCTTTGCGCCGTCGCGCGCGATCACGATTTGTTGAAGTCGGCATCCTCCGCCAGATTTACTCAAGGTTATGCTATGGGCCGCTGATTTAGAAGCGTCATTAATATACCGATGCCAATATAAGTTTAGGAAAGCCTATTAAAATACACCATAAAATTTTAGACTTTGGTATTGTCGGAAGCTGTATTCATAGTTGAATTGCGGATAACGCCGCTATCTGAAATGGGCGCTGGCTTTCGCCGAATCTCCCCATCCCGGGCGAGGAATTTATTTGCCGTTACTTCAATTTGCGCGAAGCCGCCCTAGCTTCTCATAGGCATTTGATTAATTTCACGGCGATGTAGGCTGGTCGCTCGGGACTGGGGATATTATGGCGAAGAAACAAAAGCTTCTGACGGAAGAAACGCTGGCAAACGAAGGGATTGCACGGGTCCTAGAAGAAGCCGGAATCGACATGGTGTTTGGTATTCAAGGCGGGAATATGGGGCGTCTTTACGATGCACTCTACGATCATCAGGATACGGTTCGCGCCGTTCTCGTCCGCCACGAACAACTGGCCAGTGTGATGGCAGAAGTCTACGGCCGGTTGACCGGAAAACCAGGTGTCTGCATAGGCCAGGGTATTTTTATGCTGGCGAACGGGTTTCTCGGCACGCTCGAAGCCCATTTTGGCTCGTCACCTATGTTGTTCCTCACAGACTTTTCTGATGTCGCACCTTTCTCGCAGCATGCGCCCTATCAGAGTGGGCGTGGTGAATACGGCGGTGCCGATACCCGGCAAGCGCTCAGCTCTATTACCAAGCACACCTTGACCGCGTTGACGCCAACGGAGGCGGTGCATGCGGTCCAACTTGGCATTAAACACGCGCTCAGCGGAGAACGCGGCCCAGTCGGGATCGTCTTCAACAGCAACTGTTTCATAGGTGGTACGATCGATCCGGAAGCAAGGCCCTATCTTTACAGCACCGACGCTTATCTGCCTGCGAAATTGCCGGGCGACCCCTCGAGTGTCACGGCGGCGGCCCGCGCCCTCGCGGCGGCGGAACGGCCGGTCATTTTGGCTGGAAACGGCGTGCGTATCAGCCAGGCCTACGATCAGCTGGCTGCGTTGGCAGCCACACTCGGTGCGCCTGTCGCGACAACCGCGTCCGGCAAGGGCATCATTGCCGAGACGGACGGTTGGGCACTTGGCACGTGCGGTAATTTCGGTCAAGCGACAGCGAACACTTATGTCGGATCGGCCGATCTCGTACTAGCTGTCGGCACGCGTCTTGGCCCGGCGGATACGACAAATGAGAACCCTGCCTTCATCGATCCGACACGCCAAACCATCGTTCAAATTGATATCGAGCCGAAAAACGCGAGCTGGTCTTTCCCCTGTGATACGGTTGTGATCGGCGATGCTGGTCTCGTTCTCGAACAGATATCCGATATTCTGGAGGCACCATCCGAAGATACCGTGGCTAGACGCAAGGCGGCTCTAAATGCAATGCGCGAAGAGCACAATTTCTTCGATCATCCTGCGTATATGTCGGATCAGATACCCATTATGCCACCCCGCGTTTTCAAGGAGATGCACGAGGTGATTGATGACAATGCATTGATCACCTGTGACGCGGGCGAAAACCGTCTCTTCATGACGCATTTTTTCCAGACTAAAGGGCCTGGCACGTTATTGATGCCGGGTATCGGAGCTATGGGTTATGCCGTGCCGGCAGCGCTGGCTGGCAAGCTGGTTTATCCCGACCGGCAGGTCATTGCTGTGACGGGCGATGGTGGGTTCAGTATGGCGATGAATGGTATCATGACGGCTCGCGACGAGAATATTCCGATTGTGACAGTAATTTTGAACAACAGTGCACTTGGCTGGGTCAAGCATGGTCAGGGTAACCGAACCATTTCGAGTACGTTTGCCGATATGAACTTTGCCGAGATCGTCGAAAAGATGGGCTGCAAAGG
>CEUN01174271.1_pt1 | contig 25877 bp, 21 predicted proteins | sample 361501 | NCBI WGS metagenome assembly CEUN01 (sample SAMEA2622801, study PRJEB7988) | marine metagenome | biome: marine biome (ENVO:00000447); feature: marine epipelagic mixed layer (ENVO:xxxxxxxxx); material: "saline water (ENVO:00002010), including plankton (ENVO:xxxxxxxx)" | depth 120 m | reverse complement strand
TCGGCTGCAACCGGACGGGCAACATATGGACGTCGAGCCGGTTGGTCAATCGACTAATCACTTTCACCTCGAACCGTCTCGACAATATCTGTCAAAGTATCAACATCAAGTATAATTAAAGTGTCTTGTTCGCGCTTTAGAATGCCTTCTCGAGTAAGGTCGCTGAAAACTCTTGCCACCGTCTCTCTCGTCGTACTTACACGACTTGCGATATCCCCGTGAATTGGTATCGGAGAAATCTCAGCGGTATTGTCTTTTTTAACTCCAGGTTTTGCGAGCCGCAGTAGTTCGGCGTGAACCCGGTTATTGGCACCCAATGTGCTGAGATCCATTATTCGATCAGTTGATATGCGAACGATCTTTGCTAAGTTCTTCAAAATGCGCACAGAAACCGAGGGATGATTGTGGAGCAGCTCATGGAAATTTTTCTGAGAAAGGCTCGCGAGAATGGTTTCGTCTAATGCGACTATGTTTGCTGAACGCGGTTCCCCGTCGAGCGCAGCGAGTTCACCGAAATAAGTGCCACCTTCACGGACATCAAAGGTTACCTCGCGACCAGACAGTGAATAATTTACCACCCTGACGCGGCCATCTACGATAAAGTAAAGTTCGCAGCCATCACTTTGTCGGTCTATGACCTGTTCGTTAGCCTGAAAAGTGCGCCAGCTGCATTGCTTTGAAAGGTCTTTAAGTGCCTTTGCCGACAAATCGCTGAGCAACTCTATGTCTGCCAGTGAACCACTATCAGATCCAGCCATTGTGCATGTCCAAAATATCAATCATTTAACACTATTTTTCATATTATACGACATTATTGCGCCCAAGGGTGATAATCGAGGCAAAGTTTTTGGTATAGCGATGTTTTAATTTTATTCTGATGACTTTTCGGATTTACGGAGGATAAGCGCCTCATTTTCTATCTGGACACGCCAACGCAATAAAACAGCGTTTAAGAATGAGAAAACGACAGCTATTTGCCAACTGTCGAAACTCATTGGCAAAATGAAAATTTCAGCTGTGACGATCCAATAATTTGGATGGCGCAAATATCGATAAGGACCGGATTGAATTAGCGGGAAATTTGTTGAGGAAATTACACGTGTGGTCCAATACGGTCCCAGTGTTAAAATTACCCAAATGCGCCCACAAAGCAGTAATCCAAATGCCAACAGCATGGGGAGGTTGATGTGAGTGTCCGGAGGAACACCAAGTAAAAGGGCCAACAGCCACCCGCCATGAAGAACAATAAACAACGGATAATGCCCACTTCCGAACTCCTGGGCACCATTCGCCAATAGCCGTTTGGTATTCCTATGTGCATAAATTAGTTCTGCGACCCGAAGAATGGCAACCGCAAGTACGATCCATTGTGGAATTCCGAACATCATTAATTGTCGTCCAAAATTAAAAATCCCGCGGTAAACCCTGGTCCCAGCGCACCCATCAAGCTGTTCCCTTTAGGGTGCTGAGCCAATGTTCGCTCTAATACAAATAAAACCGTCGCAGCTGACATATTACCATTTTCCCGTAAGACTTGACGGGCAAATGTAAGGCCTGGTGGTTGAATGTTGAAAGCATCCTCAAGCGCCGTTAGGACTTTTGCACCACCAGGATGAAAGACGAAGTTATTCAACCGTTCGAATGGCAACGACGACTTGCGCAAGAAACAATCCGCCGCCTCTCGCATTTGCGTTCGCACTAAATGCGGAATGTCCCGGCTGAATTGCACACCGAAGCCATCATCTTCGATTTCCCAGCCCATAACGTCCAATGAGTTGGGCCAGCAATACTCTCCCCATTGGGCGAGACGCTTACCGCCAGTGCCAGCTTGGACAATCGCAGCGGCGGCGCCATCTCCAAACAATGCAGTAGCAATTATATTACTTTTTGACAGATCACCTCCTCGAAATGTGATCCCGCACAGTTCAACAACTAAAAACAGCCAACGCATCCCAGGTTGCGCTTTCGCCAGGGCCGCTGTTCGGGATAAGCCGAGCACACCCCCACCACAGCCCATGCCAAAGATAGGCAACCGTTGCACATCACGCCGAAATGCCATCCGCTCCATCAAAAGGGCGTCTAGGCTCGGAACCGCAAGTCCCGTGGATGTAACGGTTACAATGCCGTCGATGTCATTCACTGATAAACCTGCGCGATTGATCGCTAATTGACCTGCTTGTTCCAATAAGTCGAGAGCACTTTCAACGAATACTTTTGTGCGATCTTTCCAGCCATGCGGTTGTTCATACCATTCCAAAGGCACACAGGAATATCGCTTGTCTATTCCGGCATTAGTATATGCACTGGCGAGGCGTTCGAAGGTTTTAGGTCGACTGGAGAAGACTCGGCGTGCAAATAACTCTACTTCAGCCTGGTGTATTTCGTATGGCGGCAGTGCAGTCGCGATCGATTGGAGGTTTACATCCGGAATGAGTAATTTTTCCTTTTTCCAAGATTGCCTAGGTCAATTCGAAAAGGTGATTAAAAAAACAAACAAGCAACTATAACAATGACACGCATAATTTATGGCGATTGTTGTATAGGCTAATGCTGCTTATATAAAGGGCTCCTTATATGCAGTACGTCTAAAAAAAGGAATGAAATTGGACGAGCAACAGGTTGTAGGAAAATCTCGGCGACGACGCGCGAAAGCTGTGCTTCGAGTTGGGATACTCAAAAAATTAAGAGCATATTTCTTTGCTGGCGTGCTAGTGATGGCACCAATTGCGGTCACGATCGCGCTTGCACTTTGGTTTATTGAATTTGTGGACAGCCATATAGTGCCACTAATCCCAGCCCACTGGAACCCCAATACTTACATACAAGACTACTTTGGCATCACACTAAGCGTACCCGGCGTAGGTGTAGTAGTGCTCGTTTTCGTAATAACGCTTGTCGGCGCATTAACCGCAGGGTTTTTAGGACGCTTTCTTGTCCGCACGGGCGAAAATGTTGTTGCACGAATGCCGGTCGTGCGCTCAATTTACAGCGCATCCAAGCAAATTTTGGAAACCGTTTTTCGCGATCAATCCGAAGCGTTTCGCGAAGCTGTTTTAGTGGAGTATCCGCGGCGCGACCTCTGGACCATTGGCTTTATCACAGGGCGTACAACTGGTGAAGTCCAACACAAGACAGCTGACGAAGTAGTTAACGTCTATGTGCCAACAACTCCAAACCCAACGTCTGGCTTCCTCCTCTACGTTCCTGAGAAGGATCTTATTCCGCTCGACATGCCAGTCGATGAAGCTGTTAAAATGGTCATTTCGGTCGGAATGGTGACACCGCATTACAATCCAAAAGTCGGCCAAACGAATATGTCTTCGGGCGACGAGTTAGCGGAGCTTTCCGACAAATTAAAAGATAGAGTTATCCAGAGCGAAGATTAAAGACGGCCGTATCTCGCTCAAAAAGATAAAGCAGAGTGCGTAGCGCTTTACCTCGAGCACTCGAGAGATCTTTATCCTGACTTAGGATTAACTTGGCATCGTCCCGCGCTGTTGCCAACAAATTTGAGTGTACGGTAAGGTCCGCCAACCGAAATTCTGGCAAGCCGCTCTGTCGTGTCCCAAGAATTTCGCCACCGCCACGAAGCTTAAGATCCTCTTCGGCAATACGAAAACCATCTTCTGTTTCACGAAGAATACGTATACGTGCCTTTGCAGTTTCACTTAGTGGTTCTCCAAACAGGAGAAGACATACTGAATCCTTTAATCCCCGTCCGACACGGCCTCTTAATTGGTGTAATTGGGCCAAACCAAAGCGTTCGGCATGTTCAATAATCATCACCGTCGCATCGGGGACATCTACGCCAACTTCAATAACAGTTGTTGCGACCAGGATACTTGGTGGACCTTCGGTGAAACGTTCCATTGCTGTTTCTTTTTCGGGGGCTTTCATGCGCCCGTGAATTAACGTGACACAATCCCCCAAAGACGCTTTCAACGCCGCGTAGCGGTCTTCCGCTGCCGCCAGGTCAATTACTTCCGATTCTTCGACCAACGGGCACACCCAATAGACCTTTGCTCCATCGTCTAAGCGCCTCTTGACAGCGTCTGAAACTTCTTGCAAGCGTGATAATGGAATAGCCCTGGTATCAATCGGCTTGCGTCCCTCCGGTTTTTCTCGAAGTTGCGAAGTTTCAAGGTCGCCGTATGCTGTTAAAAGTAGCGTTCGCGGTATAGGGGTCGCTGTCATTACCAATACGTCGACACCACGCCCCTTAGCAGCCAGGTTTAGTCGTTGATGCACGCCAAATCGATGTTGTTCATCAATAACAGCGAGCATTAGATCTCTCATTTCGACGGCTTCTTGAAATAATGCATGTGTTCCGATGATTATATCAATCTCACCAGATGCGAGGCTGGCAAGAATTTCTCGTCTCACAGAAGCCTTGTCTCGGCCCGTTAGGACTGCTGCTTTCAGTCCAAGCGGCGACACCAAGGGTTCAATAGTTGCCATATGTTGACGGGCCAAGATCTCTGTTGGCGCCATTAGTGCTGCCTGGCCGCCACATTCAACAGCATTCAGCATAGCAAAAAGCGCAACGATGGTTTTGCCACTACCAACATCTCCTTGCAGTAAACGCAGCATTATAGACGATGCTGCCATATCGGCGCCTATCTCTGACAAGGCGAGGCGTTGTGAAACGGTGAGTTCGAAGGGCAGGGCTTTTTCAATCTGAAGCCGAAAGCGGCCGTCACCTTTAATTTTTCGACCTGGACGTTGTTTCATTTTCTCACGCATGATTTGAAGCGCGAGTTGATTGGCAAGTAATTCGTCATAAGCCAGGCGGGCGCGAGCGGGATTTTCGCCGGTAAGGGCATTAGGCCCGTCAGGGCTATGTGCGGCGCGGAGAGCCTCCGACCAACTCGGCCAGCGTTGGCGTTCATGAAAAGTTTTATCCTGCCACTCCGCTAATTCGGGAATGTCTTCAAGAGCCGTTCGGACGGCCTTACCAAAAGCCTTAAGGGTCAGACCATCTGTTAACGGATACACCGGCTCAATGAGAGGAAGATCTTTTGCGTCTTCCAATGCTAGGACATAATCTGGGTGTGTAATTTGAGTATCGCCACGAAACCGGTCGATCGTTCCACTTACCACTCGCTGTGAGCCCTCGGGAAGAATCTTGCGAATAAATTCTTCTCTCGCATGAAAAAATATAAGTGTGACTTCATCCAAGCCATCGCTACATCGAACCTTATATGGTTGACGTTTAACACGGGTCGGTTCATGCCGGAGGACTGTGAGCGTAAGGGTTGCAATCTGCCCCGGGACTGCAGAAGCCGCATTTGGCTGTATTTGACGGTTAATTAATTCGCGAGGGAGATGCCACAAAATATCGATGACCTTCAGGCCAGCCAATCGTTCGATAAGCTTCGCGATTCGTGGACCAACGCCTTTTAGTGCTGATGTTGGCCTAAATACTTTATTTAAAACCTGCGGGCGCAAATGTCAGAACCGTCTTAAATGTTCGTTCGTAAAGGATTCATCACGATTGAGATATGTAGCCACGTTACGATTTACCTCCGATGAAAAGGTCAATATATGGTACCTGAATTTAGGGAAGGGATTCAATGAGCAGAAAATCTGAGACAGTAGAGACTAAGAGAAAGCGACTACTTTTTCGCAGCACACATCGCGGGACAAGGGAGATGGATATTCTCTTGGGAGATTTTTTTGAATCTAATATGTTAGATTTCAATAGAGACCAATTAAACGAATTTGAAGGTCTAATCGAAATTCCTGATGACGACCTATATAACTGGGCCATGGGCCGGATCGAAATTCCAAAAGAATTCGACACACAATTGCTCCAGGACTTCATTAATAGCGTTCAAAGTCGGGGAGCCAAAAAATCTCTTTAAACGAGAGCCTAAAATCTTCGGGCATGATTACAGCGAGCGGAGTTCCTGAAGGCTATGACGCCTTGGTTCTGAGCCAGCAGGCGAAAGAACGGGTGCTGCTGCATGTGTGTCGTGATGATACAAGAATGGCTGTGTTGTCGGCTGCCACCCGCTTTTTTGCCCCAAACCTTACAATTATTGAATTCCCGGCCTGGGATAGTCTGCCTTATGACCGGGTCTCTCCCAATACAGAGTTAATCGCCCGCCGACTGGAAGGACTTGGAAAGTTGGCTACAAACATTGATTGTGGACTTGTTCTCACAACTGTGAGTGCGATTTTACAGCGTGTACCGACTTCGGAACTATTTCACCATGGCTCATTAACTGGAAAAATCGGCGGTCAAGTTCCACAGAGTACTTTCACGGAATACTTTGTGCGAAATGGCTATCGTCGAGCGGCGACTGTCCGTGAAGCTGGAGAATATGCCTTCCGTGGTGGCATAGTGGATGTTTTCCCGCCGGGAGCTGTTGAGCCATATCGGTTAGATTTTTTTGGGGACGAGTTAGAGACCGTTCGTACGTTTGACCCCATGACGCAACGGACAACCGGTACTGAAGAAACTTTCGCACTAGGGCCGGTCAGCGAGATTACATTTAATGAGGCTTCGAGTGAGCGCTTTCGTGAGGGCTACAGACGATTGTTTGGTCCGCCATCTGGACCTGACCCATTATATGAAGCGGTTAGTGCAGGAGTACATCACCCGGGCGTAGAAAATTGGTTGCCACTTTTTCATGAGCGTATGGCAACACTGTTCGACTATATCCCCTCCGCCATTATTAGTCTCGACCACGAGACAGAAGTAGCCGTTCAATCTCGTTTTGAAACAATACAGGATTTTTACGACGCTCGAATTGAAATGATGCCGTCTGGCGTTCGTGACGCAAACCAAGAGACACCTATTTATCGTCCATTGCCCAAAGAGATGCTCTATTTAACTCAAACCGAATGGAAAGAGGCAGTAAAAGAACGACCAGTTTTACAACTTTTCCCACTAGCAGCAGGTACAGCTACAGAACGAACTGTCGACCTTGGTGGGCGTGGGGTGGGAGATTTCAGTGATGTACGTCATAGACCCGATGTAAATATTTTCGATGCGTTCCGCGAGCGCGTCGTGCGTGAAAAAGAACGACCGGTTATCATTTTTGCCTTTAGCAATGGGTCAAGAGACCGTTTAACTGGTTTGTTACGCGATCACCATATTAGGGACGTCTTGCCCCTTGATACCTGGGCCGAGGCGACTGTGCGCAGTCCCGGTTCCGTATCGGTCCTTGCACTTGATCTTGCACGCGGTTTTTCAACACCTGATGTTTTAACGTTCAGTGAACAAGATATTCTTGGCGAACGCATGGCACGCCCATCGCGGCGTAGACGACGCGCAGAGGAATTCATATCCGAAGCGTCCAACCTAAACAGTGGTGACCTAATCGTTCATATAGACCACGGTGTTGGGCGTTTCATTAAATTAGAAACACTTAAGATTAATAACGCCTCACATGATTGCCTAACGATCGAATATTCGGGGAGTGACCGGCTTTATGTGCCCGTTGAAAACATCGACGTATTATCGCGATTTGGTAACGATGAGTCAGCTGCCCAACTAGATAGGCTTGGTGGTGCTGCTTGGCAGGCACGAAAGGCGAAGGTGAAGGAGCGCATCCAGTTGATTGCTGATGCGTTACTTAAAACCGCTGCACAAAGAGAATTGAAACGATCTGAATCAATGGAACTACCAGGAGATGGCTCCTATCAGGAGTTTGCCGCTGAATTTGCTTGGACGGAGACGGAAGACCAAATACGGGCCATTGACGATGTCGTAAGTGACCTGGGCTCGGGACGACCCATGGATCGATTAATCTGCGGTGATGTGGGTTTTGGTAAAACCGAAGTTGCATTGCGTGCCGCTTTTTTGACTGCAATGTCGGGAAAACAAGTCGCAATGGTTGTGCCAACTACTTTATTAGCGCGGCAGCATTTTGCGACGTTTAAAGAGCGTTTTAAGGGCATGCCGGTTAAACTCGGTCAAGTTTCTCGCTTGGTGACTGGCAAGAAAGCCAAAACGGTTCGAGATATGCTGCAGAACGGCGAATTGGATATTGTTGTCGGAACGCACGCGCTTCTTGGCAGGTCTGTAAAGTTCAAAGACCTAGGGCTTTTAATAATTGATGAGGAGCAGCATTTTGGCGTCGCGCAAAAAGAACGTCTCAAACAAATACGTGCTGATGTTCATGTTTTAACTCTTACTGCAACTCCAATTCCTCGAACTCTGCAAATGGCGCTCGCAGGTGTGCGAGAGATGAGTATTATCGCCACACCTCCAGTAGACCGGCTTGCCGTACGCACCTTTGTCCTTCCATACGACCCAGTTGTCATCCGTGAAGCGCTGCAACGCGAACGGTTTCGCGGGGGACAAATTTTTTACGTCTGCCCGCGCATTGCAGATTTGGAAGCTGTTCAACACCGTTTAAAAGATCTGGTACCCGATGCCCGCATAGCCGTCGCTCACGGGCAAATGCCAACAGAGCAACTGGAAAAAGTAATGGCCGGCTTTGTCGATGGCCGTTACGAAATTTTGTTGAGCACACACATAGTCGAGGCCGGACTGGATATTCCGAAAGCTAATACAATTATCGTGCACCGCGCCGATCGCTTTGGCCTATCGCAACTCTATCAATTGCGAGGTAGGGTAGGTCGGTCAAAGGTTCGTGCTTATGCCTATTTGACGTTATCTCCCGGGCAAGCCGTTACGCAGACCGCGATGCGCCGTCTTGAGGTCATGCAAACGCTAGACACGCTTGGTGCGGGGTTTTCACTTGCAAGCCATGACCTGGATATTCGCGGGGCAGGAAATCTTTTAGGTGATGAACAGTCAGGTCATATTCGCGAAGTCGGCGTTGAGCTATATCAACACATGCTCGAAGAAGCGATAGCAGCCCTTCAGGAAACCGGTGAGACCTCAAAAGAAGAGGCATGGACGCCACAGATTTCATTGGGTACCTCCGTCCTAATTCCTGAAGGCTATGTGGCCGACCTTTCCGTGCGGCTGGGTCTATATCGTCGACTTTCAATGCTGGTTGGTCAGGGGGAAATAGAAGCCTTCGCTGCTGAATTAATTGATCGATTTGGACAGTTACCGCAAGAGGTTGAAAACCTACTTGAAGTTATTGCCGTTAAACAGCTTTGTCGAATTGCTGGAGTTGAACAAGTCGATGCTGGGCCCAAGGGCGCTGTGTTAACGTTCCGGAATAATACACCACCCAATCCAGGGCGCCTTATTGGTTATATACAGCAACACACTCGCTCGATAAAATTGCGGCCAGATCAAAAACTTGTCTATTTACAGGATTGGTCTGCGTCAGATGTGCGTGTAAAAGGGGCCCATCGTCTCATGAGCGACTTGGCAGGGTTGATTTAGCTTTCAGGTGATTTCAGTTTTCTGAATCTAAAGAGCGTTTTGGGCGGCGAGCATATCAAAAAGTGGGTGAAAGGCCTCCGGCTCCTGTGCCCCTGAAATCGCATATTGACCATCTAAAATAAAAAACGGAACGCCCTGGATCCCAAGCTGTCTGGCTTCCATATCTTCTTGCTTCACTGCTTTTAAATCTTTTTCACTATCAAGATAGCCGTAAAGGTCATCGTTCGGAATTCCGTTACGGAAGCCCAGTTCAGTAAGTATCTCGATGTTGCCGATGTCTTTGCCATCAATGAAATAGGAATTGAACAATTGTTCGACAATTTGCGACTGCATCTCGGCACCGAAGATTTTTGCGTAGCGAATTAAACGATGCGCCAACAGCGTGTTGGGTGTTCGTTGGATTTTTGTAAATTCGAAGGTTATACCAACTTCTTCGCCGACAGTCGAAATATCGGCATAGAGGTGCTTTGCCTTGTCGAGACTGCCAAATTTGAGGTCAAGGTAATCTTGCCGGTTCATACCTTCACGCGGCATCATAGGATTGAGCTGGAAGGTGTGCCAATTGATTTCGATTGCGATCTCAGGTCGCGAGGCGAGCGCCATCTCCACTCGCCTCTTACCTATGAAACACCAGGGGCAGATAGGGTCAGAAAATAGGTTAATAAAAATCATTCTAAATTGATACCGGACGAAAAATTACGCAATGTATTGAGCACAACAATACATAAGGATTTGTGGGCATTTTTGCATGCCGAACTAATACGAAGTTATTTTTAAATCTTCCAAAAGATGGGTGTAAAAGGCTAATTAATTGTAGGAGAATTTAATTTTTCTTTAAACGGTGACATCGCTTCACAGCGCCACGGGCCATCGTCTGTTTTTCGTCTAATGCATAGAACGCTTCTCCACTGTTCCGTTCCGTCGCTTGACTTTTCGGAGCATCGATTAACGATATCGTTATACAGTTGCCGATAAATGCAAACTTGAAATCCCAGCAATCAAGCTTTGTTAGAAGAATTTTTAAATGAACTCACCTTACGATACCCATCTTGATCAAAATAAGGCTAATTATCAGCCGCTGACCCCCGTAAGTTTTTTAATACGGGCGGCGAACGTGTATCCAAACAAAACGGCTGTTATACATGGGAGTAAACGTTATTCCTACGCTGAATTTTACGCACGTAGCCGGCGCCTTGCTTCAGCGCTGTCAAAGCGCGGCGTGGAGCGCGGTGACACAGTTAGTATTATGGCTCCAAACGTTCCGGCATTGTTGGAAGCACACTATGGAGTGCCGATGATCGGTGCCGTTCTCAACGCTTTAAATATACGCTTGGATGCTGCCGCCATCGCTTTCATGCTCGATCATAGTGAAGCTAAGGTTATACTGACCGATCGTATGTTTTCGAGTGTAATCAAAGAGGCACTGAAAATAGTTTCAAATGTTCCCCTGGTCATTGATATTGATGACCCTCTTGATCAGAGTGGCGAATTGTTGGGTGAGATAACATACGAGGCGTTTCTCAAGCACGGTGATCCAGAGTTTTTTGGGATGCCCGTTGAAAACGAATGGCAGGCTCTGAGTTTAAATTATACGTCAGGCACCACTGGGGATCCAAAGGGAGTGGTTTATCATCATCGAGGTGCATTCCTTAACGCGCTCGGTAATACTATTTCTTTCGGTCTTAACCCGCAGACAGTTTATCTTTGGACCCTTCCGATGTTTCATTGTAATGGGTGGACTTATACATGGGCAGTAACCGCAGCTTGTGGAACTCATGTCTGCCTGCGCTCGGTCGACCCAGAACTAATTTTTCCGATGATCGAAGAGCACAAGGTAACCCATTTATGTGGCGCGCCCATTGTGCTGACGATGTTAATACATGCACCACACGAGATGCAACGTAACTTCGATCACGGACCGATAGAGATTGCTACCGGGGGCGCAGCGCCGCCCAGTGCTGTTATCGAAGGCATGGAGAAGATGGGTTTCCGAGTGACGCACCTTTATGGAATGACGGAGAGCTATGGGCCATCAACATTATGTGCCTGGCAATCGGGTTGGGACAATTTGGAGGGCGAAGCACGTGCGGCCGTGATGGCCAGACAAGGCGTCAATTACGTCACCTTAGAGGATCAAACTGTCATGGATAGTGAGACCATGCAGCCGGTTGCAGCAGATGGAAAGACAATCGGTGAACTAATGTTGCGGGGAAATACCGTGATGCGTGGTTATCTAAAGAACCGCAAGACAACGAACAAGACGCTTGCCGGGGGATGGCTGCACACCGGCGATCTCGCGGTGATGCATGAAGATGGGTATATCGAGATTAAGGACCGTGCAAAGGACATCATTATCTCGGGTGGCGAAAACATCTCCAGTCTTGAGATTGAAGAGGTTCTATACAAGCATCCCAAAATTATGGAAGCAGCAGTGGTGGCACGCCCGGATGAAAAATGGGGCGAGACACCTTGCGCGTTTGTAACGCTCGTCGATGGAGAAACTGATCTCAATGAAGGCCAAGTTCAGGCGTATTGTCGCGAGAATATGGCGCATTTCAAATGTCCAAAAACGATTATTTTTAGCGAATTACCGAAAACCTCGACTGGTAAAATTCAAAAGTTCGTTCTGCGAGAACGAGCAAAGGAAATGTAATGGCTGATGATAAACCACTCGCCGGCAGAGTTGCGCTCATTACCGGTGCTTCCGCCGGACTCGGGAAACACTTTGCTAGGTTTCTCTCCGGACAAGGTGCACAGACCGTTCTTGCGGCGCGACGTATAGAGAAATTAGAAGAAACAGCGGGTCCGATCCGTGCGGCCGGCGGCGTTGCACATTGCATTACTTTGGACGTAATGGAATCTTCCCAAATCCAGATTGCATTTGATAAAGCGGAAGACGCCTTTGGAAGGGTTGATATTCTCATAAATAACTCTGGTATTGCGGTTGCCGGCAAACTGCCGAACATCTCCGAAGACGATTGGGAGGCCGTGATTGGAACCAATCTCAAAGGCGCCTGGATGATGGCCCAAGAAGCGGCACGTCGAATGATCGCTGCTGAAAAGCAGGGAAGCATCGTGAACCTTGCGTCCGTGCTTGCCTTCCGAACTCAAAAGGCGTTGTCCACTTATTCGATCTCGAAAGCTGCAGTAGCGCAAATGACACGGGCAATGGCGGCAGAATTGGCTCCGCACGGCATTCGTGTAAATGCTCTGGCACCTGGATACATTGCGACAGACATGAACAGCAAATTCCTCTATTCGAAACGCGGACAGGAGATGATGCGTCAGGTTCCACTTGGGCGCTACGGTGAGATGGAAGAGCTCAATGAGTGTCTAATGATGCTCGCTGGTGACAAGTCAAAATACCTAACTGGTGCTGTGATCCCAATTGATGGTGGACATTCGCTGTCCATTAGAGATTAATAATGACAAAAACCTATCGGAATTTTTAAAAACTCTTTAGAAACCGGCTGCGTTTATCTTGTTTATTACCTTTATTTTGGCCATGGCTGATGGTCCCAGATGCACATCGCTACAACGATGCCAGCGGTGGATATAGCGAGACCAATTACGCTTACCAACATATAATCGCTTGTCAGATCAAAGAGCCAACCGCCGACCCAGGGCGTTGCGAGGCCTGCGACTCCCCAAGCGGTCATAAGGATACCCAAATTACGGCCATACTTAGCAATGCCGAAGAATATTGAGAGGATCGAGGGATAGGCTCCGGAAGCGATACCATAGCTGAGACCAAGAAAAGTGACGGCAATTAGAGCTGTTAATGGCTCTGGGTTGGTCGCAAGGATCACGAAACCAATCAGTGCAGTGATATGTGAAGATAACGCGACGCGGCGCGGAGAGAAATGGTCGCAAGCCCATCCGGCGCAAAACCGACCACCAGCATTCCCAACGTTCACGAAAATGGCACCTACCATTGCAAGCAAATCGTTACCCCCCTGGCTTGACAAAATGCCAGCCGCATGACCGATTGCCCACATGCCGCTGGCTGCCGCGAAAAGGAAGCCAGTCCAAAGCACAAAGAACTGTGATGAGGGCGCCGTCGCGTCTGCATTTGATACCGATGACGTATTTTCCCGGAAGTTTATTGCGGATTTCTGTGTTAAAAACGCAGCTGTGCATCCGCTAAAGGCCAGAATTATTCCTGTGGCGCCGAATAGGTTTTGTGGGCCCATGTCCTCAATGGTCACACCGAAGACAAATGAAAATACGATGGCGCCAAGCGGGAATGCGCCGAATCCGAGCCCGTTTGCGAGCCCGCGTCGATCTGCGAGCGCATGATTGATGAGCTGAAGGGTGACGCTGTATCCGAAGCCAGAGCCATAGCCGAAAAGCACACCGTAACCAAATGCCAGAAGCAAAACACTGTCCGCGATCACTGCGACACCAAGACCACTTACGCAAAAGACGGTTGCAACGATCGGTAAAAATGCCGTCGGCATTCGACTGTAAGCTAGTGGAGCAGAAACTAGACCTGTCGTGAAGCAAAGTATTGCAATTGAAAACACGCTACTAATTTCGGCACGTGGCACACTGAGTTCCGATTCGAGAGGGACAAGAAAAACGCTCCAAGCGTAAAGAGAGCCCAACATTGGATTAAAGAGCAATACCGCCGCAACAGCGGCGCTAGGGCGCCGCAGATCAGTCATTATTTCTATAAACTCCGATGTAGGTTTTCAAAATCAATAATAATTCAGGCGCGATACCTCACCAGCCGGTTACACGATGCCATTGAGCGATAATTCGGCCGTTTTCTAGTACTTCGTAATGGTTATATCCCGCCGCTGTTATGCAAGCATGATTTGGTAGTATTCGTACCTGCGTACCGATTGGCAATTTCTTAAATGCATCTTCGTTTTTTACCGGCACGATCCCATGCTCCTGACTAACAGCTTCAACATACAAGTCCTGATAGGGTTCCATCGTCTCGGCGTGACATACTTCGCCGTAGCCAATATCTGGATGATCGTCTTGAGCACTAATATCCTTTGATAGCGCCAATGCTCCACTATCCAGTATGATATGTCCCTTATGTTTGTTCTGACCGATGACGCTCGCCAGGACCGACAATGCCAAATCCCCGCGGTCACAAGACCCCACTGAGAGTTGTTTTAGGTCGTTGAAAACGAAGACGCCGGGCCGCATTTCGCTCACACCTTCTAAGTTGTAAGCGTGAACCGCTGTCGGCGTCGAACCTGCGCTAACTATTGGGCAGGGCAGACCGGCATTGTGTAATATACTAGCCGCAGCCGTAATCGATTTTCGTTCTTGTGCAGCAACATCTTTGATTGCATCGATTGTTTGGCAATTATAGGAATGCCCAGCATGGGTCATCACTCCCATAAGATTCATATTAGGCGCGCCATCGATAATACGTGCTATCTCCAAAAAATCAGGGTCGTCTGCAAGGATACCCGCACGACCTTCACCGCTGTCAACTTCAATAAGAATTTTTAGAGGTAAACAGTCTTTTTCGGAACGGGCCGCAATGACTTTAACGGTGTCCAAACTGTCCGAAACGAGCTTAATATCTGCCCCTTTTTTCGACAAAGCATCAACTCTATTAAGCTTTGCGGGCAGTATACCCACGGCATACAAAATATCTTTAAATCCGTTAGCATGAAAATATTCAGCCTCCGCTAATGTTGAGACTGTTATACCACCACTCTGTCTGAATGTAGCCAGTCGCGCTATTTCAGCAGATTTTGCGGTTTTAAGGTGTGGACGGAGGTCAACACCTAAATTTCGCATACGCGTGTGCATCGTGTCGAGGTTTTGCTGCATCCTGGCCCGGTCCAAGATTAAGGCAGGTGTCTGGAGATGATGAAAGGACAATAGTTCGCTCCCAATTTTGAGATCTTCTAATCTCACGGTATTGTTGCAACTGAGCCAAGGATAAAATTACTCAATTGCTATCATCCGCTTGCAATTCAGGATAAAATTGTAATGCTTATATCAAATATGCTTCCACTAATGTGGCAATCAACAGGACATCGAAGATGAGTGAAAATGTCTTAGCTTTCGCGGACAAGAAAGCTGAAACGACTCTAAAGTCGACCCGGTTCCGCCAGTTGCTGACTTCGCCGGATACCAGTTTCATTATGGAAGCGCACAACGGGCTGTCCGCAAAAATTGTTGAAGAGACTGGCTTCGAAGGTGTTTGGGCATCGGGTCTGTCTGTCTCCGCGGCACTCGGAGTTCGCGACAGCAACGAAGCATCTTGGACTCAGGTTCTTGAAGTTCTTGAGTTTATGGCTGACGCAACTTCAATTCCAATACTTGTTGATGCGGACACAGGTTACGGCAACTTCAACAATTTCCGGCGTCTGGTAAACAAACTGATCCAGCGTGATATTGCGGCCGTCTGTATTGAAGACAAGCTATTCCCAAAAACAAACTCATTTTTAGGCAAAAATCAGCCGTTGGCTGATGTTGATGAGTTCTGTGGCAAGATCAAAGCGGGCAAGGACGCCCAAGCAAATGACGACTTTTGCATAATTGCTCGAGTAGAGGCGCTCATTGCTGGATGGGGTTTAGACGAAGCATTAAGCCGAGCCGAAGCCTATCATGAGGCTGGCGCAGACGGAATACTAATTCATTCTAAAGAATCAGTAGCAGATGAAATTTTAGCGTTTACCAAAGAATGGGGTAATCGTTCGCCAGTTGTTATCGTCCCCACAAAATATTATGCCACGCCAACGCAACACTTCCGAGATGCTGGTATCAATCTGATTATTTGGGCAAATCATAACATGCGAGCGGCGATCAGTTCGATGCGAGAGACAAGCCAACAAATCTTTGAGAACCAAAATCTGATTTGGGCTGAGGAACATGTCGCCCGCTTGGGTGATGTATTTATGATAGCCGGAAATGAGGAATTATCGGAGGCAGAAGACCGGTATCTGGCTAAAAGAGCTGAAACGAAGGCCGTGGTGCTTGCCGCAACACGAGGCAGCAAACTTGAGGATTTAACATTTGATCGGCCGAAATGCATGGTCGATGTTCGGGGTAAGCCGCTGTTACACCGTTTAGTGGGCTCGCTTAATGATGCCGGTGTAAGGGAATTGACCGTCGTTACTGGGTACAAGGCTAATACGGTGAATTTTCCCGGTATAAATACAGTAGATAACCCCGATTATGAAACATCGGGCGAAGTTGCTTCGCTAGCCTGCGCAAGGGATGCATTAAACGGTGAGTGTATTGTCAGCTATGGGGATATCATGTTTCGCAATCATATTTTAAATCAATTGTTGAATTGCGAGGCAGATATTTCTTTGGTCATAGACGCGAATTGGCAACAAGAAAGGGAAGGCACCACCAAACGCACAATGGATCTCGCCATTTGCACGCAAGGCTATACGGGCGATTATTTTGAAGACGAAAATGCCGAACTCACATGTTTAGATCCAGAGGCAAGCACTGAGAGTGCCAATGGCGAATGGATTGGGTTAGCTAAGTTTAATCAGAAAGGAAGCCAATTATTGCAAGCCCAGCTTGACCGTATGGAAGCAAGTGGCACTCTGGGATCCGCGAGTATGATTGACCTAATCAACCGTTTGATTGATGACGGGGCCAAGCCCAAAGTAATCTATATAACGGGCGGTTGGCTTGATGTGAACGACGCATTTGATCTCGCTCGGGCGCGAAATTTTTAAACATGATTCAAGCAGACGTTCTATTAACGGTCGCAAAGAATCATGGTTTCAACTTCTTTACGGGGGTCCCCTGTTCATTTCTAACTCCAATCATCAATCAGACGATCAGCGACCACGACACGTCTTATGTTGGCGCAGCGAGTGAAGGGGAGGCGGTTGCAATTGCTTCTGGGGCTTGGTTGGCTGGCAAGAAGACAGTTGTTTTGTGCCAAAATTCAGGCCTTGGTAATACGATTAATCCACTAACTTCCCTAAATTACCCATTCCGTATACCAACACTTATGTTCGTTACCTGGCGCGGACAACCAGGCCTGAAGGATGAACCGCAGCATGAACTAATGGGTGAGATAACAGAAACCCTGATCCGTAATATACGTGCAGGCTGCACTCAACTTCCTGACACTGTTCCGGAATTTGAGACGGCACTAATTAAAGCCGATGCTGAAATGAAGAAGACTGAATTACCCTTCGCATTCATTGTTGCCAAAGGCACGGTTGCTGATGCCGATCTCGAGCAGCCTGAACAGCGTTACCCATCAAAAGGCAGTTACAGAAACTGCCAAAAGGGTAGTGCGCTCCCTTCGAGGTTTAATACGCTTAATCAAGTAGTGGAGCAGGCACCGCAAAATGCCGGTCTTATTGCGACAACAGGTAAATGTGGTCGGGAGCTTTTCACGATAATTGACCGCGAACAGCACCTTTATCAAGTCGGCTCAATGGGATGTGCAAGTTCAATGGGCCTTGGTGTAGCCCTGAATAGCGAAAAACCGATTGTCGTGCTGGATGGTGATGGTGCTCTACTTATGAAAATGGGTACCATGGCGACCATCGGTGCGCAGGGGCCAAAAAACTTTATACATGTCATTTTAGACAACGGTGTGCACGATTCGACCGGCGGACAGGCGACAGTTTCCCCGACCGTAGATTTTGCACGTGTGGCACTTGCCTGCGGCTACCAAACCGGGAGCGTTACAGATGATTTGAAGAATTTTTCAATCGTTTTTGGAAATGCGCTTGAAAATGACGGACCGCATTTAATCCATATGCGAATTGCGCCAGGCAGCCTCGGTACTTTGGGGCGTCCATCCGTTAAACCGCAAGAAGTTGCTAGGCGTTTCAAACAATTTCTTGCTTCTTAGAACATAGACTAAAAGTGCTTAAGCTATAAACGGAATACTATAGCAAATAATTGTGTTTTTAGTCTTGGCGGCGGTAAAGAGTGGGCAATTGCAATAAAACGGTATTTTCAAGCATCTTTCTATCAGCCTCATAAGTTGTTTTAGTGGGCGATAATTTACTTTTAAAGGGCCGGTCATAATGAGTGACAACCAACCAAATCCAGCGGCAAAAAGAAAATTTTACGTAATTGCGTTCTGCGTCGCGCTTGGAATTGATCTTCTCAGTTCCGTATTGGGTCGAGGGGAATACAGGCCGAGCTTGATTGGACTAGCTGTCATGATCACTGCTGCTCTCTTTTTTACATTTTCGCTGCTTCGTGATCGTTGATCCTTCCCGTCGCAGCCTTATAGTGGATATCAAGTCTAACAAAACCGTACTTAAGGAGGGACGGATGGGTGGTATTGTTCGCGTTTTTTGGCGCCCTGGATGAAGTAGCTGCCTGAAAGCGAAAGAGTTTCTTTCGTCTCAAAATATAGAACACGAATCAGTCAATATTATCGGGAATCCCGATGGTATGGCTCTTCTTCAAAGCCTTGGTGCGAAATCCGTTCCCGTTGTTTCAAAAGGGGATGAGTTTGTTTTCGCACAGTCGATTGGTGACGTTGCTGAATTTCTTGGATTAGATGTTGATACAAGCCCAACACTCTCGCCGGCCGAGCTCGTCGACAAATACGACCTCATTCTTAAAACAGCCGCCCGGCACATCCGTCAAATCCCGGATGATCAGCTTGGTGGTCAAATTCTGGACCGTGCAAGGTCTTATCGGGAATTGACATATCATATCTTCCGTATCACGGAGGCCTTAATTGACTGCGCTAACGGCAAGGAGTTAACATTTTCTTACTACCAAGACACTCCACCCTCCGAAATGCAGACCTTTGAACAGATAGCTCAATTTGGAGATGGCGTGCGAGACCAGTTACGAGAGTGGTGGAACTCGTATCCCCAAAAGGAAGGGGATGCGCTCGTAAACACATACTTTGGGAAAAAGCCACTTCACGAAGTTTTGGAGCGATCAACCTGGCATTCGGGGCAACATGGACGGCAACTTGTAATGGCCATGGAGAAATTCATGAATATCAAACCGGATAGTCCTTTGACTGCCGTGGATTACGAAGGTCTACCGTTGCCAGACAAAGTTTGGGACGAATAAGAAATATAACCCAATCGGAGCAATTAAAATAAAAAGGGGACACCTTCGTGTGCCCTTTTTATTAAGTTAAAAGTACCATCACCCTTATCAATTAAATGATTTCATAATTTCGTTTTGAAGGCGCGTGCGTGACGCAAATTAATCAGGTGAGGCTGCAGGCCAAATGAATTTACACACTAATGTTGCGATTTCTAGTTAACGGTAATTTCAAGGTTGGTTTCAAAGTGTTTCGCGATAACTTCATTTTCGGCATTAGGATTTATGACGCAAGTAATTGAACTATCCGAAGGAAAGCTCCATGACGGCATCGTCTGAAGAAATTCTTGTTGGTGATATGGTCGCCGAGTTTCTCCAACAAATCGGCGTAACGACTGTATTTGGTGTAATTTCAATTCATAACATCCCAATGCTCGACGCGATTGGTCGCCGGAATGCTATTCGATTTGTTATGGCGCGTGGCGAAGCAGGTGGCGGCCATATGGCTGATGCGTATGCGCGTGTATCGGGAGAATTAGGGGTTCTTTTCACGAGTACGGGTCCTGGTGCCGCAAACGCCTGCGGAGCGATTGTCGAAGCGCGGTTTGCAGGCGCACCTGTGCTACATCTGACTGGACAAACCGCAACGCCTAATATCGACCTCGGGCAGGGCGCTGTGCATGATGTCGCCGATCAATTAGGCATGCTAAAATCCATTTCCAAAAATGCCTTCCGTGTGCGTTCTGCCGAGACAGCGTTCGGGACACTTGTCCAAGCGGCAACTGAAGCCATGACCCCCCCGATGGGGCCCGTCAGCGTTGAAATACCGATCGATATTCAGCGCACAAAAATTCAAAGACCGTTGGAACTTTCAACTTTAAGTCTCCCAATTCCCATTGCCAACGCTGGCGACGACCAGACTTTGAATGAGATTTTAAAAAATCTGAAAGCTGCGAACCGCCCATTACTTTGGATTGGTAATGGCGCAAAATTCGCCGGTGGCGCTGTGGCCCGTCTGGTCGACATGGGAATACCGGTTATCACTAGTTGGAATGGAAGAGGAGTAATACCCGAAGATCATCCAATGAGCCTGGGTTCCCTCGCGACAACCGCAGATGTTGGAGAGTTTCTGAAGACAGTAGATCTACTCATCGTGGCAGGATGCCGTTTGCGCGGCCACGAAACCGCAGATATGAGTATGCCACTACCGGAAAACATGATACAAATCGATGTCAATCCTTCCGCCAACGGTCGGAGTTATCGGAGCACAGTTTTTCATTGTGCAGAAGCCGGTGCGGCCTTAAACGCCATTGCTGATCGATTGTCCTCTTCCGGCGGGTTGTCCATTGATGCCACCCTCGCTTCTGACGTGGCGGCGGCGAGAGCTGCCGCTTACGAGAATTATCCTAAAGCTTTCGGCGCTTATGCAAGCTTCCCAATCCAGATGCGAAATGCCATGCCGCGTGACACAGTCTGGGTTCGCGATATCACACTTAATAACAGCACATGGGGCAACCGTACTTTCCCACTCTACAATCCTCGAGATAACGTTTATCCAATTGGCGCAGCAATAGGGCCCGGAATGCAGCTCGGAATCGGGGCCGCCTTCGGTTCCAAAGGACGAAAAGTCGTTTGTATGTGTGGTGACGGCGGTTTTTTTCTAAATTTAACCGAATTATGGACAGCTGTTCAGGAACAAATAGACATCGTCTTTGTTGTAATGAACGACAAAGGATACGGGGTCATCAAACATATTCAAAGCACGCTCTATGGTGGACGACACTTTTTTGGAGATCTGCTGGGGCCTGACCTCGAAAAGCTCTGTGCAATCGCAGGTATGAATTATACAAGAGTTGTTAAGGAAGACGGCCTTGAAGCCGCTGTTTCAAGTTCACTTAAAATCACGGGTCCCTCAATCGTTGAAGTCGATATGAAGACAATTGGTGACTTTCCCCAGTATTTTAAGCCACCCCCCTATGCCGAAAGCAGCGGAAACGAAAATTCGAAATAGTCTTTAATATCAAATCGGGCGATACCAAAGTAGACAGACGCTTTGCTAGCTTCATATCGTCGTTCGCGGGTAATTTTGTCGTACCCTTAGCTTTCGGGTATTGCCAGAATGTTGTGCCACTATTTTCAAACGTGTAATCCAGCAAAAATTTTAACTAGGGCACGGTCGCTTTACGAGAGCCTTTATTTTTATCCAATCCATTGTCGCGATAGAGGTATTAACAATTTTTATAATTGCCGGGTCGCTTCTCACGCCAAGATGCGATAGCTTCTTTATGGTCTTCGCTCGACCGTGCTAAAACCATGTGAGATGAGACCATATCGAGTGAACTGCGTAAGTCCATATTCAAGCCGGCCTTCATAGTCCGCTTTATCAGCCTGACTGAAATAGGCGAAGAATTGACTAGTTTCTCAACGTAGGACCTTGTTTCTTCCATAAGTTTGTCATCCGGTACTACCTTGTTTACAAGTCCAAACTCCAAAGCCTTATCTGCATCGACAAAATCTGCGCTCCAGAGCATTTCAAGCGCGCGTGCCATACCAATTATGCGCGGAAGGAACCAGGCTCCACCATTACCCGGAACAAGGCCAACGCGAACATATGTCTCAGCGAAACGCGCACTCTCAGCTGCAATGCGTAAATCTGCGTGGAGCGACATATCCATACCCGCGCCAACCGCTACACCGTTGACCGCAGCGATAATCGGTTTATCAATTTCCGTCATCTTAAGTGATATGAGTTGAACCAAATCCCAAAGCCCAGACTTAATCTCCGCTGGTGTCGGTGGCGTGTCTGCACCCATGCGACCCGTATCACCACCCGAACAAAAACCTCGCCCGGCACCTGTAATGATGATGGCCCACACATCTTCGCGGGTGCGGCATTCTTCTAAACGCTCGCGATAGGCAACGAGCATCTCCGTTGTAAACGCGTTTAGTTTCTCCGGATTGTTGAATGTAATCGTTGCAATCTTATCGGTGACATCGAATAGAAGCTTATCCGTCATTGGGACCTCCAGAATTACTGTTGAGAGGACAATTGGCGCGAAGGCTCGAATTTTCCAGATGAAAGCCACTTGTTATCTGAAAGACTGGACTTGATTGGTCGTTGCGATAGCTTCGAAAAGGATGAGTTACAAAAGTGAAAGCGACAATTAGATGGCATTACCACTCGCAAAAGAAACTAAGTTTGGCATCCAAACGCGCCTACCGACACCAGATCTAACAGAGCAAACGGTCGAGCTTTTAGATCAACTAGATTTCGACTCCGTTTGGGTGGGAGATCATCTTGCGTTTACGCTACCGATCCTTGATCCGTTTGTCCAACTAGCACACGCATGCGCGTACAGCCGTAAACTAACTGTTGCGACCGGTGTATATCTTTTGCCAATGCGCCATCCTGCGGCCGCAGCGAAACAAGCAGCAAGCCTTGATCACCTTTCCGAAGGCCGATTTATTTTCGGCGTCGGTGTTGGAGGTGAATTTCCAAAAGAATGGGAACTTGTTGACGTGCCTACGAAAGAGCGAGGCGCGCGGCTCACCGAAGGCATAAAGGTGATGCGTAAATTGTGGAGCGGAAAGACTACCAGTCACGAAGGAGAGTTTTACTCATTCCCTGAAGTTCACATGCAGCCTGGGTCTTTTCAGGCAGGCGGCCCACCAATTTGGTGTGGCGGCCGTTCGGACGCGGCTTTGAAACGAGCCGGCCGATTGGCTGATGGATATCTTTCTTATGTGATTACACCCGATATGTTCCGCGATGCCTTAGTTAAAATTGATGAAGCAGCCGAAGAAGCTGGGAGAAAAATAAAAGACTTTGGATCCGGTCACCTTTTGTTTTGCTGTATAGACGAGACTTACGAGAAAGCTTGGGATAAGGCGACTGAGCTACTGTCGGAGCGTTACGCAATGGACTTTCGACGCGCGGCAGAACGATATTGTGCAATGGGCACTCCAGAAGATGTGGCAGAAAAGATTAAGGAATTTCATGATGCCGGTGTACGGCATTTTGTTTTTGATTTTCTTGGCTTGCAGCCAGAACGTATTAAAACACTTGAGGTTTTTGCTGCAGAAGTGAGACCATATTTATCAGATATTTAATTGGAGATGAAATTTGGCCGATGGGTTGCTCACAAAAAGTCAGGTTTCGCACTATGCCTCGACAGGACAGGTCGGGCCCATAGCTCTGTTGAATTCAGACGAAGTTTCTTATTATCGATGCAAACTAGAAGCGGCTGAAGCTGTACTTGGTAAGCCCCTTTCTCAGATGCCAGGCCAATTTCGGGCCAAGACCCACCTTCTCTTCACTTGGATGGATGACCTCGTCCGACACGTAAAAATATTGGATGCAGTAGAAAGCCTAATCGGTCCAAACATTCTTCTGTATCACCTAACATGCTGGTTGAAAGAACCAGGTGATGGGTCTTTTGTATCCTGGCATCAAGATGGAACATATTTTAATCTAAGACCGTCTGAACATGTTACAGCGTGGATTGCGTTAAGCGACGCGACACCGGAAAGCGGTTGCATGCGAATGCTGCCAGGTAGTCATTTGGCAGGCCAACAAAATCATGAATCTGGTCAAACTACTGGCAATCTTCTTTCCAATGGCCAAAAAATCACCAGTAAATTAGACGAAAGCAAAGCTATTGATATCGTGGTCCCAGCCGGGTCCGGTAGTTTCCACCATACCCATATCGTCCACTGCTCGGGACCGAATAGGTCGAATGATCGCCGGATCGGCATCGGTATAAGTTATATTCCAACTCGGGTACGTTTCGTTGGGGAAGGGCGTGTACCAGCCGCCTTGGTGCGCGGAGAGGATACATTTGGCCACTTTGATCCAGAGGTACGACCAGAGGCTGACATGGATGAAGCTGCGCAGCAATTCCATGCCAAAGCTTGCGATAGTTTTTTTGCAAGCCACGGGTCAAAACGCTCTGGAACTAAAAATGCGTTCTCTAACTAATTAAGTGCAACCCGCGCAGGTGGTATAGGCAACCCTGATACTTCGGCATGAATTCGATATATCGTGCCACACCGTTCGCTTGGGCCGCCGCGCGAGCCAGTCACGATATAAAGATCTTGCAGATCAGCCCCACCAAAGCATACGCTTGTAACCATCGGAAGTGGGACGGGAATGTCCTTTCGATGACTACCGTCCGCATTATACACGGCCACGCGTCCACCATGCGCCAAGGCGACCCAAACCGAGCCGTCCAAGGCTACTGCCAAGCCATCTGGTGTCTCACCATCGGCTATTTTGGCAAAGGGCTTCCAACCACTGATTTCTGCGCCATCATGGACATCATAGGCGCGAACAACACTCGCGCGGGCATCGCAGTGGTAAAGGGTTCGTCCATCGGGAGAAAATCCCATTCCGTTCGTCAACATAATACCATCGGATACGGTTCGGACTGAGCCATCAAGATCGATAACATGCAGATGGCCCGGTCGCATCTCTTCACCTGCGAAAACGCGAAAAGCGAGGGAGCCCGCCCAAATTCGGCCTTCGGCGTCTGTCGTAAAATCATTGAACCCTATTGCAACATCAGTCACATCGGGCCCGAGTAGCATCGATGACTTTGATTTATCAAAGCTTTCGAAAATGATTTCGCGGCCACCGATGACAAGCCCATTTTCTATATGAGGGGCCATGCCCCCTACGCCCCGTCGTTTCGGAACGACTTCAGTTATTACACCTGTGTCCGGATTTATTGCCCAAATGCCACCATAAATAACGTCGCTGTATATTAAACCTCGCCTATCATCCCACACAGGCCCTTCAATCAACCCATATCCCGTAGCCAACTCTTCCATTTCGACGGCTCTCCTGAGATTTACCAATTAGAAAGTTCTGGCGGACAGGGTGGGATTCGAACCCACGATAGGCGTAAACCTATGCCGGTTTTCAAGACCGGTCCTTTCAACCACTCAGGCACCTGTCCGGTGAGTTGAACATACTGATTAATTTAAGATTTGAAAGATAGAGAGTTATAGGACCACACTTTGGGTATGGTTTGTAACTCTAATACGTCTGTATGAAGTGCTGAGAGGATTCTAAAGGATAACTGAACTCATATTGCACAAGTTTAATGGGGCAGAGGGCTTTCAATATTCTTCTCTAGGTTCAACCCCACTTTTGTATGTTAGAAAACAGTGCCCAATTCTACGAGAGTCGGTCTGGTTCCTTTACCTAAAAAATACAAATTCTCTAGACCGTTTTCTATGAGAAAACCGATCAAAGCACCATTTTAAGAAACTTTTTTAGCCGTAGGAATAGACCACACAAGGGAGCATTTTTATACTTTATATATTATATTTTATATTTAAAATATAATATATAACGCGTATTCAGTATGGATTAATTTTTTAAATATAATCATTTATAATTTCTTTTATTTTCCTTTAAATTAAAAAAAATTTATTAAAAAATTATCACTCTAATTACTAACAAAACTTACAATTTTTAAGATGTCCGCTAGCTTGTGTGGGGTACACTTGTAAGTATAAATATATGGGGTTTAATATATAATATTTATTTTTTCTGACGAAGTAGTGATCTTTAAAT
>CEUN01015107.1_pt1 | contig 25978 bp, 20 predicted proteins | sample 361501 | NCBI WGS metagenome assembly CEUN01 (sample SAMEA2622801, study PRJEB7988) | marine metagenome | biome: marine biome (ENVO:00000447); feature: marine epipelagic mixed layer (ENVO:xxxxxxxxx); material: "saline water (ENVO:00002010), including plankton (ENVO:xxxxxxxx)" | depth 120 m | reverse complement strand
CTAGTCGGCTACGAGACCCGTTTATCCTTCGTTCAGTTCCCGATGCAGTACAAGAACCGGCGCGTCCGAAGATACAACTTCTCTTCGGAGACCGCAGGACTTGCCATGATCTGCTCCTTCATGTCGATCGTGCCGACGTGCCTGAATTTTCTGCCAGCCGCGAGCACATGGACTTTGCCCTCATTGTTGGGGACATAAATGTGTCCACCTGCAAGGACGGGCGACGAATAGGCCATAGCGCCGCGTCCGGGAACAATTCGGGATTGGTAGATCGATTTGCCAGTCTTCGCTTCAAACGCACTGACCAATCCACGCTCATTGCACACGTAGAGAATGCCTTCATGAATGAGCGGCGTGGGAATATAGGAACCCTGTCTTCCACTCCACCAGCGCATGCCTTTGGGAAGTTTGCTGTCGCCAGGAGTCGGGGTGATGTCGCCCTCGGCTCCGAGATCGACAGCGTGCAGGGAACGGCCACCATGCGCCGCGGTAATAAACACCAGGCCGTCCGAAACCAACGGGCGCGGAACCGGAATGTCGCCCCGGCCCTCAAAGGTCCAGATCACCCTGCCGGTCTTCAGATCGTAAGCGCCTGCGTTTTTATAGCCGTTGCAGAGAATCAAGTCGCGGCCGTCATGTGTCGCAACGCTTGGCGTCGCCCAGGTCGCCGTGCCGCGTCGCGCGAACCGAAGACGGTCCTTGCCGTTTTCCACGTTGAGTACAAGCACGTAACCGTTCCTCGGATTGTCGCACTGTAGAATGACCTCGCCGCGGTGAATGATCGGCGAACTGGAATAACCCCAGTCCAGCTTCTGGTTGTTTGATGGCGCTCCGATCAATGCGCCCAGATCCTTCTTCCACTTGAGCTTTCCTTCCAGCGTGTAGCAGTAAATGCCCTGCGATCCAAACATTGCGACTACGTTCGTTCCATCGGTCACTGGCGTGGGATTCGCATAGGTGGATTCCGAGTGTCGGCCCTGCCGGGGTTTGCCGCGGAAAGACACCTTCTCCCACAAACGCTTGCCGGAATTCTTGTCCAGGCAGATCAGCTTCCATTCCTGCTCGTCCTTCTCGCGCAGGATCCGATAACCCCAGGTGGGATCATGTTTGAACTCCGGATTGGGATCTGTGCCGACTGCCGTGGTCATGAAGACCTGGTCTCCCCAGATGATAGGCGAAGAGATGGACAGGCCCTCGATCTCAACCTTCCAACTGATGTTCTCACCGGACTTGATGTTCCAGGTGGTCGGCGGAGATCCGGTGCCGATCCCGTGGCCGTCGACACCGCGGAACGAGGGCCAATTGTCACCTCGCGCGCAAAGGGCCAGCAGGGCAGTCAGGGAGATCAATCGTGGGGTGTTCATGGTGGAACTATTTGTACCCTCGCTCCGCCCGAGTTCAATCAATACCCCCGGCGAAGAATCTCCCAAATGTGAAACAAAACTTTGCGGTCGATGTCCATCATCCACGGTGGGACACGCCGGATCATCCGGAAAGCATGAATCCGACAGAAAGTGAAAACGAGACGTCGTCGCACGGAGATCAGGGACAACCGGCCAGCCGGCGGACGATCTACATGGCGGTTGCGATTGTAGTCGTAGTGCTCATAGCCCAGGTGGTTCATCTAGTCGGCATGTTTCACAACCCCCGTCCGGATGCGGGGGTGGAATCATTCGGAGATTGGTCCGCCAAAGATCGGCGCCACTCGAAAAGCGAACTCGCTGTCTATGAAGATGCGCCGATCCGCGACTCAAGGGATCTGCGGAATCGCTGATCAAGTATGTGAACCAGGTCATCCGGGAGATCGACGAACCTCCGGTTATGCTATAATCCCTCGAATGAACCAAACCGTTGCGCAAAGCGCCCCAGTGAATTACACAGGCTCCCGCTCGTCGATTATTACCAATATGAAAAAGCATTTCGCAATCATCGCATGTTTCCTCGCAGCAGCGCTCACCTTCAACGCGTCCGCCGGTGAACGGGGATTCAAGAAGATCTTTAATGGCCGCAACCTGGACGGCTGGCGGGGCAATCCTGAATTGTGGTCGGTGGAGGACGACGCCATCACGGGCACGACCACGGCCGAAAACAAGATCAAGCACAACACTTTCCTCGTGTGGGACGCCGGCAAGCTCAAGAACTTCGAGCTGCGCCTGCAATACAAGATTGGCAAGGTCGGCAACTCCGGCATTCAGTATCGCGCGGCCGAATTGAGCCAGGGCGATTTCGGACCAATCGTCGGCGGTTACCAGGCGGATTTCGAGGCGGGCAAGAAGTACTCCGGAATTCTCTATGAAGAAAGGGGGCGCGGCATCCTCGCTCTCCGCGGTGAGAAGGTTGTCATCAAGGGAGTGAAGGAAGTCGAGATCAAGCGCAAAGGCAAGACGATCAAGCGCAAGCAGCCGGACAAGGAAGTCACCGGCAGTGTCGGCAAATCTGAAGACATCCAGGCCAAGATCAAGGCCGAGGACTGGAACGACTACCGCATCGTCGCCAAGGGCAATCATCTCCAGCACTTCATCAATGGCGTCAAGACCGTCGAGGTTACCGACAACGATGAAGCCAATGCGGCCAAGCAGGGCATTCTCGCTTTCCAGATTCACGTCGGGCCGCCGATGAAGGTTCAGTTCCGCAACGTCCGCGTCAAGAACCTGTAAGTCGAACCATGAAGAAGCTGCTCATTCTTTTCACGCTGTCGCTCATTCTCAGCGCCTCAGCCGAGGACAAGAAACTTGTCATCATCGCCGGCAACCGAAGCCATCCGCCCTTGATGCATGAGTTCCGCGCCGGGTGCATCATCCTCGAGCGATGCCTTCAAAGCGTGAAGGGTTTGACGGTTGAGCTGCACACCAACAACTGGGTCAGCAACGAAGCCACGCTGGAAGACGCCGACGCAATCTTCATCTTTTCCGACGGCAAGAAGCGTCATCCCGCCGTGCAGGGTGATAATCTGAAGACGCTCGAACGCTTGATCAAAAAAGGCGTGTCGCTCGGCTGCGCGCATTACGGCGTCGAGGTCGTTCCCGAGCAGGCGGGCAAGCAGTTCAAGGCGTGGATCGGCGGTCATTACGAACACGAGTTCTCCGTGAACCCGATGTGGGAGCCGAACTTCAACAAGCTGCCCAGGCATCCGATCACCAAGGGCGTAAAGCCCTTCACCGCGCGGGACGAGTGGTACTTCAACATGCGATTCCGAGCGGGAATGAAAGGCGTCACGCCGATCCTCGTGGCCAAGCCTTCCGACGATGTCCGCGACGGTCCGTATGTCTACCCAAAGGGACCATACCCGCACATCGTGGCCGCCAGCGGACGCGAGGAGATCATGATGTGGGTCGTGGAACGCAAGGCCGGCGGACGCGGCCTGGGCTTCACCGGTGGACACAATCATCTCAACTGGGGCAATCCGAACTACCGCAAGGTGGTCCTGAACGGATTGGTCTGGCTGGCCGGCGTCGATGTTCCCAATGGCGGAGTGAAATCCAGCGTCAAGGAAGCCGAGCTCTATCAGAACCTCGACGAGAAGAAGGGGCTCGCCGAAGTGCTGCGCAAATGGCGCGAGAGCCGGAAGAAAAAGCGCTGAGCTCGATCTGTTTCGATTTGTATTCGCAACAAACTGCGCCGTGAGTATGGCAGCAGATTCCAGTTCGCCGGGCCTTGACGGAGGACCTTTTTTTCCCAACTCTGTGCGCTCTTTTGCCCCGGTCCATTGCTGGAGCAGCGAGATTTAACGAATCAGATATGAGCCAATCTGCACATCAGTTGTCAGATCAAACATCGACGAAGGCCGACTTTGCCGGATGGAACCGCCGTGGAAAAGACCAGTAATCTGCACGTCGTCGAATCCAGGCGGCTGATTTCACCCGCGCAGCTCAAGGAGCAACTCCCAAGCCGCGCAGCGCACGAGGCGACCGTGGTGAGCGGCCGTGATGCAGTGACGAAGATCTTGGCCGGCGAAGACGAACGCCTGCTGGTCGTGATCGGCCCTTGTTCGATTCACGACCCGGAGGCCGCAATGGAATACGCGACCCGTCTCAACGAACTCCGCAAGAAGTTCGAAGACAAACTGTTCATCGTCATGCGGGTCTACTTCGAGAAACCGCGCACAACGATCGGTTGGAAGGGTTTGATTTACGATCCACACCTGGATGACAGCTACGACATTGAGGAAGGCTTGAAGAAGGCCCGAAGGCTGTTGCTCGAAATCAATGCCATGGGTTTGCCCGCTGCGACGGAGATGCTCGATCCTATCACTCCCCAATATCTCGCGGACCTCGTGACCTGGACGGCGATTGGCGCGCGCACCACCGAATCCCAGACACATCGTCAGATGGCGAGCGGGCTTTCCATGCCGGTTGGTTTCAAGAACGGAACGGATGGCGGATTGCAGATTGCATTGGACGCGATGAAGTCCGCTCGCAGCGAACATCACTTCCTTGGCATCGATCAGGAAGGCGCGACCAGCGTCGTTCGCACCACGGGCAATCCGGACGGGCACGTGGTTTTGCGGGGCGGACGCGGCACGACGAATTACGATTCGCAGAGCATTGCCGAGGCCGAGGAAAAACTTAAGGCAGCCGGGATGAGGCCGGTCGTGATGGTTGATTGCAGTCATGCCAATTCGGAGAAGAGACACGCGCAACAGGAAGTGGTTTGGAACAGCGTCATCGAGCAGCGAACGAACGGGACGAGTTCTCTCATCGGCGTGATGGTTGAGAGCCATCTCAACGAAGGAAATCAGAAGCTGGCGGGTGATCCCGGCAGTCTGCAATACGGTGTCTCAATCACCGACGCCTGCGTCAATTGGGAAACCACCGAGCGGATGCTGGAGAATGGTTATCAGGCTTTGAGTGACGCTTTGGTCCCGGCGTAGTTTCGAATTACGGTCGATTTCTGGAGGAAACAAGGTCACCGGAGTGCAAGTCGGTAAAAGGCGTAGGCAAGTTGCCGACATTGCCACTTGCTGATCATCATTCCTTGATGTCCCATTGTTTACTGTAAAGTCCAGGTGGTCGTCGGGAAAGGTTCCCGGCCCCAACACAACAAATGGTCCGTTCAATCGTCAAGAACACGCTCAGGGAAGAACACAAGCAGTTCATCAGTTGTGCGCGGCATCGCTTCGGCACCCTGCCGCCAATCATGGTTATACGAATCTGATCACCGGGCGAGGTGCGCGGGCGAAGAACAATGTCGCTGGCGGATCGGTATACCTCCGTCCAGGCACGATCGTGCCAGGCGGTCTACGACGAAGTGTTTGTGGATCACGAATACGAGGTCGATCTCGATGATCTGAAGTTCATTATCGACGCTGGCGCACACATCGGGCTCTCCAGCGTTTATTTTGCGAGCAAGTATCCGGACGCCACCATCGTTGCGGTCGAACCGGAACCGTTGAATTACAAGATGCTCTGCCGCAACGCCAAGAAGTGGAAGAACATCAAACCGATCCAGGCCGGTCTTTGGAGCCACAAGGCCCGCCTCAAGATTGATGACTCCGATGTGGAGTCCTGGGGTTTCACCATTTCCGAGAACCGAACTGGGAAAGGGATTCCCGCACTCGGTGTACAGGACATTCTCCAACTCTTCGATCAAACCCACGTGGATGTCCTGAAGATCGGCATCGAAGGTTCTGAAGTCGGGGTGTTGGAAGCCAGCAAGCAGTGGATGGACAAGGTCAGCACCCTGGTGATCGAACTGCACGATCGGTTCAAGACCGGTTGCACGGCTGCGCTCGACGTCGCCCTCACCGGCTAAGCTACAAAGCCGAATTCTCGGGCGAGAAAGCCGTCATCAGCGGATCGAAGCAGGACCGGCCACGGGCTTGAAGTTTGCATTTCGATCCGATCAGCCCCCTTGCGCGATTTCTTAGTCGTCGTCTGTACCCGGGTCTGGGTCAGTTCTCAACTGAACGTCAGGTTTTCGTCATTGCCCCAACTCCCCCACTAACTATGCTCCGGCCCCATGGAATTCCTGCTGGAACCCCAGAACTTGATCAGTCTCATCACCTTGACGCTGCTGGAGATCGTGCTCGGGGTGGACAACATCGTGTTCATCGCAATTCTGGCCGCCAAACTTCCGGAGTCTCAACAGGCCAACGCCCGTAGATTGGGCCTCATCCTCGCACTCGTCACCCGCGTCCTTCTTCTTTGCGGTCTGGCGTGGATGATCAAGTTGACAGCCGCGCTGTTCACAATTCCGAAACTGCCCTTCATGCACGAACCGCATCCGGTCTCCGGGCGCGATCTGATCCTGATCGTCGGCGGATTGTTTCTCCTCTGGAAAGCCACGCACGAAATCCATGACAAGCTGGAAGGAGAAGACGGTTCGGTCACCAAGAAGATCGCTCCTTCGTTCATGGCCGTGCTGATTCAGATCATGCTGCTGGACATCGTGTTCTCACTGGATTCCGTCATCACCGCAGTCGGGATGGTCAAGGAGATCAAGGTGATGATCCTGGCCGTGATCATCGCCGTGCTGTTCATGCTGGTCTTCGCGGACAAGATCAGCGCCTTCATCGAAGAGCACCCAACACTGAAAATGTTGGCCCTATCGTTCCTGATTCTCGTGGGCTTTGTGCTGATCATGGAAGGGTTCCACAAGGCGATTCCGAAGGGCTACATCTACTTTGCAATGGCCTTCTCCGTGGGCGTCGAGATCCTGAACATCAAGATGCGTAAGAAGAAGAGCAAGGTGGAGCTGCATCAACCCTACCGCTGATCATGCCGGCCAAGGGACTTTTCACCCAGGGCGTCGTCGTCCTCTTCAACCGACAGCTTAAGCTCGGGGACATCACTCCGTTGCTGGCGGAATTTCGCGTGCTGAAGACCGTCGAGGAAGCGACTCCAATGAGCGGTCCGGCAGTGGTCATCGAGTTCGACAAGGAATCGAGCGGGATGGCCATCGTCGATCTGACCAATGATGAATGGCCCGACACGATGGGCAGCTCACAAGAAAACGCCGACATCATTGCAGCCTGGTCGATGGGGCACTACGGCCCGTTTGCCCATTCAGGCGGACTCACCCGCGCGACCGATAACGCAACGCACTGGGAGCAGGCGTCTGACGAGCTCGCCCGCCAGATGGCGTTCGCCCGCATAAAAATCACGTACTCCTTAGGCTGCGAGAGTGCTGATCCGATTGTGCAGGAAAAGTGTGATCCTCGTGGAGAACTGGATTACCTCATCTCGATCGTTCAAGCGTTGCTCAAGCACCCGTCCGCAATCGGCTATTTCAATCCGAACGGCGAGGTCCTGATGAACACGCAGCAGCTGCAGGAGTCGCTGACCTATCATCGGGAGCAGCAACTGGCTCCATTGGAAGTCTGGTCCAAAATTCGGGCCTATCACATAGACGAATCCTGGACACTCATGGACTGCGTCGGCAACGAACAACTCGATCTCCCCGATCACGAAACCGGATTCAACCGGCACGAGATTTCAATGGATGAAATGGCGGCATTCGTTCGGAACGCGACGATGCACATGCTGACCGATCCCGACGACGTAATTCGCGATGGCGACACCTCACACGGCCCCGGGGATATGCCCTGGGAGGGCTATCGAACGACCGACCCACTCTCCGATCCTCCGCGTCGGGTGATCCGCTGGTTGCCCGCGAACGCAAAGGAGCTCCCGGAAATGCTGCTGGACGGAATCAAGAAGAAACGCTGAACCATCCGCCAATGTCACTTGCGTACCTCATCGCTGCGATTGCTGCCTACTTTATTGGCTCCCTGCCGACGGGCTTTCTCGTGGCGAAGGCCAAGGGCGTGGACATTCGCAAGGTCGGCAGTGGCAACATCGGCGCAACGAATGTCTTTCGCGCGGTTGGCAAAGGACCCGGGACCTTCGTGCTGCTCGTCGATGCGCTGAAAGGTTGCGCGCCCGTTTTGTGGATTGCCCCACTCTGTCAGCACGCGGATTCAGAAGCCAGTTTGGACACCCTTCGAATCGTTTCCGGAATCGCGGCGATCATGGGGCACAACTACACCTGCTGGCTGCGATTCAAGGGCGGCAAGGGAATTGCCACTTCGGCCGGAGCATTTGGCGCACTCACACCTCAACCACTCGGCATTGCGGCGCTCGCGTGGGTCATCGTGTTTTCTGCGACCAAGTATGTTTCGCTGGCCTCCATCGTCGCAGCTGCAGCGCTGCCGATTGCCACCTGGATCATGCCCTTTGGCATGCCGCTGAGAATCATAACCACAATCATCGGCGTGCTTGCGATCGTGAAACACCGGGCAAACATCCAACGGCTGTTGGCCGGCAAGGAACTGCGCATCGGCGAAAAGAAAACCGCGGAGGCCGCCGAATGAAGATCACCGTTCTTGGCGCCGGCGCGTTCGGAACTGCCCTCGCAAGACTCCTGTGTGAGAATGGGCAGGAAGTCCGGTTGTGGGGGCATTCCCAGAAGCACATTGAGACTCTGCAGGCAACGCGCGTCAACGACCGACACCTTCCCGGTTTTCCCTTTCCCGAAACCCTCCATCTGACCCAGGAACTTGATCTCAGCGATGCAGAGCTGGCCCTGTTCGCCGTGCCTTCCCAAGCGATGCGTGAAGTCGCCGAACGCGCTAAGGGATTCAAGGGCATTGCCGTAAGCGTTACCAAGGGTCTTGAACACGACACGGGACTGACGATGTGCGGCATCCTTCGGGAAGTCCTCGATGTGTCCGTAGCCGCCTTGTCCGGTCCCAGCCTGGCCAGGGAACTCGCCAAGGGAATTCCCGCAGCAGTCGTGGCGGCCAGTGAAGACGATTCAGCCGGCCGTCTCGTGCAGCAGGCCTTTCATCGCAATACCTTTCGCGTCTATCGTGGCAATGACCTCCGCGGTGTCGAGATGGGAGGTGCCCTCAAGAACGTCATCGCCATCGGTGCGGGTGCGTGTGACGGACTCGGGTTCGGTGACAACTCCAAGGCTGCGCTCGTCACGCGGGCCATCGCGGAGATTCGCCGGCTGGGAGAAGCCCACGGCGCCCAAGCGGACACCTTTGCCGGACTCAGCGGTCTGGGTGACCTGACCGTGACCTGTTTCTCAAAGCTAAGCCGCAATCGCGGATTTGGAGAACGCATAGGTGCCGGCGAGGATCCCGCGCGTCTCCTCGCCGAAGCCGATCATGTCGTGGAAGGCCATCCAACCTCGCGATCCGCCTATCGCCTCGCCCGCAACCTCGGCATCGAAACTCCGATCATTGACGAAGTCTACGCGATGCTTCACGAGGGCAAACCACTGAACCAGGCGATCCAAGACCTCATCGGCCGCGAGGCCAAGGTTGAGGACTGAGTCCGTTCCACATCCAGTCCTCCGAATTCGGCCCCATAAACGGAACGATCATATTCATGTAATATTTGTGACATGTTTATGGGTACATTGAGTTTCCGAAAAATTGCTGTTTCCCCTTCAGCGTTCGTTCAAAGAATTTGCGTGCGTTCTTCCGGAGCCAGCGAACGGCGTCCCGGCATTCCTCCTTGGGCGGACAAAGCCCGGCGAAGCATGCGATTCATAGTTCGGTTCCGGTCGGGGCTCCGCCCCTCCCTCCACCGAACTATGAACAACAAGAACCCAAACAAAACCTCTCATAGCGTTTGGATCAAAGAATGGGGGCACTCCAAACATTGGTTCCGTTGCGAGAAAAAATGTTTCGAGGGCCACGTGGATCAATTCAGCATCGTCGATGCCAGCCGATCAGGAAAACCCCTATCGAATTGAAATTGCGAACTCCCTCGTAGGTTGACCGGCTATGTAGGTCTACCCATCGGTTTTGCGCGCTCGTTGAGCCGCCTGCTGCGTGGCTCCGCACTACTGTTCAAAGTTCATCGACTCGAGCTGGACGGCATACTGAATGTGCTGTTGAGCCTTCTCTTGCTTCCCCTGCTTGAGATAGACATCGGCCAGACCTCGATGAAGTTCCGGATTGTGCGAACGGAGCCTGAGTGCGCGGATGAACACCTCCTCTGCTTCTGCAAATTCCTCCACGCGGGAAAGGGCCGTCGCCAGATTGAACAATGTGTTGATGTTCTCCGTGTCCTGGTCGAGCGCCTGACGGAGATACGGGATGGCGCGCTCCGGTTGCTGGGCGTGGATATGGGCGATGCCGATGTTGTTCAGAGCGCCCAGATGTTCCGGTTCGATATGCAGTGCTTTCCCGTACTGAACGATCGCGTCCTGGGCCCTCCCAACCTGCAACAGGACATTCCCATGATTGTACGGCAGATGCGCAAGCGGGAACTGGGGATCGGTCTTCCACGCCTCCTGATAAAAATGGTCGGCAAACAGCATCTCATCATTTGCCGCATGGGCATTGGCGAGTTTCATGAAAGCAGCAGCTTTCAGGCGCGGGTCGTCGATCTTATTCGAAAGGCTGTCGAAGAAGGTCAGGTCGTTTCGCCATATCGCGGTTTGACGAGCGCTCAAGGCGCCAAATATGACTGTCAACGCAGCAACCCCGACGAGCACGGCTCTGAATCGTTTGGAGCTGGACAGCTGGACCAACCACCACAGCACCACGACCGACCAGAGCACGCCATTCACGATGCCGTAGCGGTCGTGCGGATAGTGTGGTCGTTCCGTGAGGCCGAGCATCGGCACGAGCAATCCCAGGTGAGCAACCCAGAGCGCCAGCGTGCCAGGAGTTTTTCGCATCCGGATCAATAGCACTGCACTGATGCCAACGACCCCGATGGCAGCGCCGATGAAGCGCAGGTCGCCCGCGCCGATGTTGAGGAACACGTCGTAAAGCGGACACAGATCCGCGGGAACCAAGGGCTTCCAAATGTAGTAGGTCCAGACATAACAAGCCTGCATCAGGCGCTGGCCCAGTGTGAAGGACTCAACGTTTGCCGGCTTGAACCAATCACCCATGGCGAAAAATCGTCCATAAAGCGTTCCCGCCACGAGCAGACACGCGATGAGAAGAAAGGGAATCTTTTCGATCCACGCGCGACGGGCTTCAGCGTCGAAGAACATCATCTGATTCTCTCTGTGGAAGCGTCGCAGGGGATAGAAATCCACTGCGACCAACACCGCGCCGAATCCCAACACAATCGGGTAAGTCATCACCGCCAGAAGATAAGTAAACGCGGCGAGCCAATACGCCCGTTGTCGAAAACCCGATCGAGCCGGGTCCACCTTCAGGTAGAACAAGAGCGATCCCAACATGAACAAAAGCGAGAGGTGATAAGGCAATCCGGTCACCCAGGCGACCGGCTCCACGCGCAAAGGATGAATCGCCCATAGCAGGGACGCCAATCCGGCGGCTATCAGGATCCGGTTGTGAGGTCGTTCACCGGCACCGGGAAAGTGCCGAGCCAGACGCACCATCACGAAGAACACCAGCCAGGCGTTCATCGTATGGAGAAACACGTTGGCCAGGTGATAGCCGAAGGGGTTCAGCTCGAACAATTCGTAGACCACCGCCCACGCGAGCCAGGAAAACGCCTTGTAACGAATCGCCTGCTCGAAGTCCGTGAACATCCACGCCAGGTTCTCAATGGTCACGCCGTGGACACGCGGGTTTTCAAATACGTTGATGTCGTCGTCCCACTGCAGGAAATCCGACTCAAGCGTCTGCCAGAACACAGCCAGGATCACCACGAACAACCCAATGAGGATCGCTGAGATGACTTGCCTTTCTTTCACGCGCGAGAGAATGCGTGGAGGCGGGGGAAGCTCCAAGCTACAAAATCCGGGAGCGCGGCATTCGCAGCATCGTCGGATACGATGGTCAACCTGCACAGATTGACCAACCAACAAATGGCAACTTTATCCAGTGTACGCAATCCCGTCGTACAACTCGCGCAATTGATTCACCGGACTGTTGTCAACTCCCTGGTAATGCGGTTCCACGTGTCGTTGAGCCAACTCAAACAACTGACTGCAGCGTGAGTGCAAAGGTGCGGTGATGGTCGACAACGCACTCACACGGCCGAAGAAGAGAATCAGTTGATCGAGAAACTCAGCGGGTGCGTGCTTCAGTCGACCATCCGACCAACGCTTCGGAGCCTTCTTCAATGAACGGATCAACGAATCAGCCCAGCGTTCGAACGAATCGGTCATGAATCTTTCGTCCTGTGGAGCCCCGGGAACAGGCGGGGCGGGTGCTTCGACGACCTGTTCCTCAGCGTCATCAAGATCATCCAAACCGGAATACGCCTGGCTGACCTCTGCTTCTTGAGTGTCTTGCTCCGGTTCTTCTTCGACCAGCTCGAAAGGTTCGAGTTCGTAAACGATTGGTTCGGGAAGTGAAACCCTGATGGTCCGCAACAAGGCCCGCTTGTGATTGATCTCGGCTGCGTACTCGCGGCCAAGAGTGCGCACGCAATCCATGATGAACTGCTCGACTGGCATCCCCGCTTCGCGTGCCCAGGATTCCACATCCAGACGGGTGCCTTCCGTCCAGGGAAGTTCGTGGCTTGTCTTGGCCGGTGCGCTGGCTTCAGTCGAAACGTCAGTCGGTGCTGCGCCAGATCCTGGCACGACCTTGAGCCGCGAATACAAGAGGTCCTTCGCCAGTACGTTTAGCTTGCCGGCGATCGCGTTCAGCCGCTTCTGGCTCGGGACGTTCCCCGCCTCGTAACGCTGATAGGATTGATAGCTCCGAAAGCCCAGGAGGGTGGCCATTTGTTTCTGCGACCGCCCGGCACGGAGCATCTTTAGGTTCTGCCCGAAAATCTCGTTCTTTGTGGAACTCATGACAAAAGTGGGTTCACGCAATCCATAATGTTGTATTGCACAACATTTGGGAAGCAATTGTGTGCTTTTTTTGACGGGAAAAGGCGGGATTTCGTTTCAAGAAAACCGTGTTTCCGGCAGGAGAACTTCACCAATCCGGTTTGAATCGAAGCCGGTCTTGGTTCGCCATTGGGCGAATATTGGTTGGTGGCACCTGTGTTCCCCCGAATTTCCCGTTCATTGCCACACCAGTGTTTACACCAGTTCTGTAATGTTCCTATCTTGGCCGCTCATGCTTGAGAGCGACATAGGCACGGTATATTTGGTGGGCGCAGGACCCGGTGACGCGGGGCTGTTGACGATGCGGGGTGCCGAGTTGATCGGCCGCGCTGAGGTTCTCGTTTATGACGCACTGGTGAATCCCGAAATGCTGAGGCTTGCACCGGATACTACAGAGGTGATCTACGGTGGCAAACGCTCAAAGGACCATGCAATTCCGCAAGGCGATCTCAACCAGCTTCTGGTCGACAAGGCGAAGGAAGGAAAGACCGTGGTCAGGCTGAAGGGTGGCGATCCCTATCTCTTTGGCCGTGGAGGTGAAGAAGCACAGGAACTTTCGCAGGCCGGTGTTCCCTTTGAGGTCGTCCCGGGCATTTCATCTTTTTGCGCCGCGCCAAATTATGCCGGCATACCCGTCACGCATCGCGATCATTGTTCCAGTTTCACGGTGTTGACCGGTCATGAAGATCCGACCAAGGACGAAAGCAGTATTGATTGGAAAAACCTCGCCGAGAATCCTGGGACAAAGGTGGTCCTGATGGGCGTGGAGAGAATCAAGCGGATCGCCGATCAGTTGACGGCGAACGGATTGAGCGCAGATACGCCAGTGTGCATGGTGCGTTGGGGAACACGCGGCAAACAAGAATCGATCGATGGCACGCTTGCCACAATCGCTTCCATCGTTGAGGCGAAACAATTCAAGTCACCAGCCGTCACGGTGATCGGTGGAGTCGTGGGCCTGCGCGAGGAATTGAACTGGTTTGAGAAGCGGCCGCTGCTGGGCAAGCGCATCGTAATCACCCGCACGCGCAAACAGGCCAGTCAGTTGTCCCGGCAACTCGCCGAACTTGGCGCCGAGATCATGGAGATTCCGACCATCCGGACAGTGGCTCCGAGCGATCCGAAACGCATCGTTGATGCAATCATGGGTTTGAATTCCTACAGCTGGATCGTGTTCACCAGTCCGAATGGTGTGGATTGGTTTTTTGATTACTTCTTCAAGGCCTTTGACGATCTGCGCGACCTTGGCGGCGCACGCATTGCCGCAGTCGGACCGGCGACTGCCGCGAAACTCAAGGCGATGCATCTCAAGATCGATGTCATGCCCGACAAGTACGTCACGTCCGAAGTCGCCCAGGCGATCAACGCATTCGAGAGTGTGGAGCATCTCAATATCCTCCTTGCCCGAGCCGAAGTGGCAAACCCGGATCTGCCGAAGGAACTCGAAGAACTCCGAGCTATCGTGGATGACATCCCCTGTTACCAGACTGTGCCGGAAACCGACGATGCCAATGGAGCAGCCGCGCGCATGACCGATGAAGGCGCCGACTGGATCACCTTCACCAGCAGCTCGACTGTTGAGAACTTTCACACGCGCTTCGATTTGCCCGACCTCGTGGAAACCTATCCCGAAATCAAACTCGCATCGATCGGTCCCGAGACCAGCCGCGCCATCCGCGCCTTGGATTTGGAACCCACCATCGAGGCTCAGGAACATACGATCAAGGGGCTGATTGAAGCATTGAGCGAGGCGAACGCGGATTAGGCGAATCCCGATTGGAGCCATCCTGCAAACGCCATCCTGGCTGCCAGCATCGCGAGGCGTTGAGTGTTTACATCATCGGTCGGCAGGATTAAAACGCCTCGCTTCAAGATATGGCCGGAAAGAAGATTTTTATCGCGGGACATCGTGGGCTGGTGGGCAGTGCGCTTTGCCGCCTTTATGGGAAGATGACGGGCTGGGAGGTCGTCACGCGGACTCGTGCGGAGTTGGATCTTCAAGATACGGATGCGGTGCGGAAGTTCTTTGGGGAGGAGAAACCTTCGCATGTGATTCTGGCCGCTGCGAAGGTGGGCGGGATTCACGCCAACGCCACGCATCACGTTGAGTTCCTGCTCGAAAACATGCGGATTCAAAACAATGTGATCGAGTTTGCTGCTCGGAGTGATGTTGAGAAGTTGTTGTTCCTTGGAAGTTCCTGCATTTATCCCAAGCACTGTCCTCAGCCGATCAAGGAGGAATACCTGCTGAGTTCTGCGCTGGAACCGACGAATGAAGGTTATGCGCTTGCGAAGATCACGGGCTTGAAACTTTGCCAGCATTATTGCCGGCAGTATGGCAAGGACTTCATCAGCGCGATGCCGTCCAACCTTTACGGCCCGAATGACAATTTCGATCTGGAGACTTCTCATGTTCTGCCGGCATTGATCCATCGGTTTCATCTGGCCAAATTGAACGAGCAGCCGACCGTGACGGTTTGGGGTACGGGTTCGCCCTTGCGGGAGTTTCTTCACGTGGATGATCTCGCGGGGGGCATTCACACTCTGATGGAGAAATATGACGAGGATTTGCCCATCAACATCGGCGTCGGCAAGGACGTCACAATTCTCGAGCTGGCGGAGATCATCAAGGAGACCGTCGGCTTCGGAGGCGAACTGGAATGGGACTCTTCGCAGCCGGACGGAACTCCGCGAAAGCTGCTCGACACCTCGCGCATCAACGCGCTTGGTTGGAAGCCGCGGATGACGCTTCGTGAAGGCATTCGCAACACCTACGAGTGGTTCAAGGAACACTACCAGGAGTGAACGTGATGAGGAGCGCGTGTCAGCTTGCGGTTGCGACCGTTGTCCTGGGTCTGCGCGTGTCCGCCGTTGCACAGGAAACCAACCTCCTGAACGGCACGCCTGGCGGGGACAGCGCAGCTACACCGTGGAGACCGCTTCGCCTGTTGATCCGGGCGTCGGCTTGCGCGTGCTGAAGAGTTTCACGCTGGATGCGACCTCGGGTGAACTCGGCGTTTTGTAACGCATGATCAATTCCACTGCGCGCCAGTTGCGTTATTGCTTCTGGTGATCGAAACCGGCACCACTTCAGCGAAGATCGGTGCCAGACAGTCTGGCGGGTTGGGTGGCATACGTCCGAGAGAAGCTGTTGTTCGTCAAATTCTATCCGGTTTCGCCCGGCGGTAACTACGCCGTCGGTGACCGAACTTTCTCCACTCAGTCCCACCGTGCAACTCGCGCCCGGCGCAAGCTACGACTTTCCGGAGCGTTGGCGATTGATCCCGCTGTCCAAGCCAGTCAAAGGCGTTCGGGATGTGAAGAGGCTTCTGAAGCTGGTCCCGGAGAATCCCTTTGGCGGTTGAGAATCGAGGCGCGCGTCAACGTCGTGGAACTCGAAACTTGCAACTTGGAAACACGCCCTCGATAACTCCGCGCATGCCACGCAAGCTCTCTTCTCTCGCACCCGATTGGTGGGATTACACCACGCTCGACACCGACATCATCGAAGCTGCGGCTTCACTGACGATGAAGCAGATGGAAAAACTCTCACGACCCGGTTTCCGCGTCGTGATGTATGACACACTGGAAGACTTCTATCTTGCCGAAGCCCTCGAGTATATCGATGCTTGGCGCCAGTCCACGGATGACAATCCCGTCGGCATCTGCGGACCCATCGGACCGACGGAGCAACTCCCGCTCGTTGCGCGGCTCGTAAAGGAACTCGGGCTCGACGTTCGCAGTGGGCACTTCTGGGGCATGGACGAATGGGTCATCGACGGCAAGGTCGTTCCCGTCACCCATCCGCTTTCCTTTGAGAAATGCGATCGTGAGATGTGCTTCGATCGCATTCCGAAGAAGCAGCGCATGCCCGATGCCAACCTTCACTTTCCCGACGCAGACACCGCACCGTTCCGTAAGTCATGGGACGCGGGAGCGCGCTGCGCCGTGATGCAGGGCGGACAAGGCGACATCAAGCATTGGGCCTTCAACGATCCCCTGCGTCGCAAAGGCAAATACAAGAACCAACCGCCGTCTCCGGCTGAGTATCGCAAGTTGAAGACGCGCGTCGTGGAACTTCACCCGGTCACCATTGCGCAGAACGCCCGCACCTCCGGCGGAGGAAACGTCACTCTCGTCCCGACCGCGGCCGTGACGGTTGGACCTTATGAGACTTGGAAGTCGGACAAGGTTTCCATCTGGCATGCCGGCACGCACGATAACCCCTTTGGCCAGCGCCTCACGGCCTACATGATCTCGAAGGGAATCGCCGACAGCTCCGTCCCGATGTCGCTCTTGGCCGATCATCCCAACGTGCAGTTCAACTACTATCGCGGAGGCATCGGCAACTGCGACGTGGAGATGCATTAGGGAAGATCCGAACCCAAAGCTTCAAGTTCCAACAGACCCTAGAAGGCCGGATCGATCACAAGGTCAAGCCAAGGGAGATTGAATTCTGGAGCTTGAAGATTAATTGAGGCTTGGATTCTGAAGTTTGGAGCTTCTGACACGACTTTAGGATTGCCACGCTGAGCCCTTCTCCAACTACTATCGCCGACCATGTTCGAATCCCTGTCGGGCAAACTTAAAGGTGTGTTCCGCGACCTGCGCGGTCTTGGAAAGATCTCGGAAACCAACGTCTCCGAGTCCCTGCGCGACGTGCGCATGGCGCTGCTTGAGGCGGACGTCAACTTCAAGGTCGCCAAGGCATTCATCGGCCGGGTGAAGGAAAAGGCGCTGGGCGAAAAGGTCATCCAGAGCATCCAGCCCGGTCAGCAGATGATCAAGATCATCAACGACGAACTCGTTGATCTGCTGGGTTCCACCAATGCCGGCCTCGATCTCGATGCGCTTCCATCTTCGATCATGATGGTCGGTCTGCATGGTGCGGGTAAGACCACCTCTTCCGGCAAGCTCGCACGACTGCTTGTCAAGAAAGGCAAGAAGCCACTGCTCGTCGCGGCCGATGTTTATCGCCCCGCGGCCATGGACCAGTTGGAAACCCTGGCCCAGCAGGTGGAAGTAGCTTCGGTCGTCTTGCGCGGCGAGAAGGACGTCCTCAAGATTGCCAAGCAGGCGAAGAAAGTCGCCACGGCCGAAAACTGTGACGTGATGATCTTCGACACCGCGGGTCGTTTGCAGATCGACGAACCGCTGGTTCAGGAACTCGTCCGCCTCCGCGACCTCATCAAGCCGCAAGAAACCCTTCTCGTCCTCGATGCCGCGACGGGCCAGGAAGCGGTGAACGTTGCCAGTCATTTTGACGAGGCCCTTTCACTCACCGGCGCCATTCTCACCAAGCTCGACGGTGACGCCCGCGGTGGTGCTGCGCTGAGCATGAAAGAAGTGACCGGCAAGGCGATCAAGTTTGCCGGTGTCGGTGAAAAGCTCGACGAGTTTGAGGAGTTCCATCCCGAGCGCATGGCTTCGCGAATCCTCGGCATGGGCGACGTCGTCAGCCTGGTTGAGAAAGCCGCCGAAGCCGTCGACGAAGAGGACGCCCGCAAGCTGGAGGAGAAGATGCGCAAGGGCGCCTTCACACTGGAGGATTTCCTCCAGCAGCTTCAGCAGATGAAGCAGATGGGTTCGCTCGAATCGCTCCTCGGCATGATGCCCGGCGGTTCGGACATCGTCGCCAACGCCGACCTCAGCAAGGGCGAGAAGGAATTCCGACGCATGGAAGGCATCATCTGCTCGATGACCCAGCTCGAGCGCAAACGCCCCAACGTCCTCAACGCTTCACGACGCAAACGCATCGCTGCCGGGAGTGGAACGACGGTTGCCGAGGTGAATACCCTCCTCAAGACATTCGCCCGGATGCAAAAGATGATGAAGAAGATGGGCAAGTTCCAGAAGATGATGGGCAAGCTGGGCGGAGGCGGAGGAATGATGCCCGGCATGCCGGGGTTTCGGTAGACGTTGGAATTCAGGCGTTGGCCCGCGTGGCGCACGTTCCACCCGTCCGATCGGTAAAACTGTTTTTGCCGCTCAAAAGCCGTACCTGAGGGGTGCATCCCACATTATTGCAGCAAGTGCCGGAGCATCCCGGCCTGACGCGCCAACACAAACTCGGACCCAAGCCGCGCTTTAGAAACAACTGCGCCCAGGAATTGAATCGGACTGTTGTTGCTGATTGTCCGGATCCGTCCAGTAGAGAGACAATGTTGGGTGACGCGTTCTCCCTCACCCAACCCGCTGGGAGAGGGAGAAAACTCTCGATTTCAGTTTCAGCAGCTCTTGTCGCGTAGATTCACGCAAACTATTGCAATGCCCCGCCTTACTAAGCCAGGCAAGAAACTGGGATGCGCCCCTACCTGAGGTACTTGGAATCTGAACACTTTCACTTTCTTGGAATTGTTGCTACATGGTCCGCCATGTCAGCCGAACAAAAAGCCGCCGAACTTGGAATTGACCTCAGCTCCCGGGGTGAACCTGCCTACCTCAACTTCTGCATCCGCACGGGCAATCTGCTCATCACCTCCGGACACGTCAGCAAGATCAAGGGCGTCTTGGGCAAGGACCTCACCGTCGATGACGGCTACAAAGCCGCCCGCGAATGCGCCGAAGAAATCCTCCGCTCCGTCCATGACACTCACGGAACGCTCGACGGACTGCGCGTCATCAAACTCCTCGGCATGGTTTACTCCGCACCCGACTTCACCGATCAACACCTCGTCATCAACGGCGCCTCCGATCTGTTTCACGAACTCTACGGCAAGGAAGGCGATGGCTATCACGCCCGCAGTGCGGTTGGATTTGCCGCGTTGCCGACGGGAGTCGCCGTGGAGGTTGAGGCGATCTTCGAGATCAAGTGAATTATTGAATCAAAGGAAGAAAGGCTGGTGGAGCCGAGGAGAGTCGAACTCCTGACCCCCTCAATGCCATTGAGGTGCTCTACCAACTGAGCTACGACCCCAGCCAAGCGGGCCGAAAACTTAGGAGTCCCCCCTGCTCCTGTCAACGGGTTTCACTCGATCCCAAGGATCTTCCTCCCGGCTTCGGAAATCATGCTTTGATGCCAGGGCGGATCCCATACCACTTCGACACCGGCCTGCTTCACGCCGGCGAGTCGGGTGATCTTTTCCTGCGCGTCACCAGCGATAACCGGACCCATTCCACAGCCGGGTGCGGTCAGTGTCATTTTCACATCTATTATGTGACCGCCTGATTCCTGCGCTTCGATTTTGAGATCATAAATGAGCCCGAGGTCAACGATGTTGACCGGAATCTCAGGGTCGAAACAGGTCTTGAGCGCCTCCCACACCGCGTCCTCGCTGAATTCACCAGCGGGTGCTTCATCGGCGCCGGGTTCCTGCAATCCGAGTGCGTCGGCATCCGATCCATTGATGCGAAACAACCCACCCATGGCGGACACTGTGATACTGCCACCAAGCGTCTGCGTGATATCCACCGTGGTGCCTTCATCCAGAGTCAGTTCATTGCCTGCGGGGATTTGAACAGCGTTGCAATTGCGTGTGAGTTTGACGGTCTTCACTTCAGCCATGCCCGGATTATGCGCGTCACGGTTTGATTGGACAAGAGTCCGCGCATGATTCAGGGTCCGATCATGTGAAGAAGCATTGGTATCAACTCTTTGTGACCGTGTTCTTGGCAAGTGGCGCGTTCGAAGCCGGCGCGGCTTATCCTCCGTTCAAGGTTGGATTGAACGACTTCAACTTCACGATCTCCTCACAGCTTTCGACCACCAATGCTGTGAAGGCACGCGTGGGCTACTTCTCTCGCCGTACCAGCTACAACCCCAAGCGAGAACTCTACCGCGTTGTCGTCCCGCCGAACTACAAACACACCGAACGCTTTGGGTTGTTGGTCTATATGGCGCCGTTTGATCGGCCGACCATTCCTCAGGATTGGCTGGGCGTTCTCGCGAAGCACAGGCTCTTGATCGTCCTGCCCGCGAATGCCGGCGACAAGCGCTCTTCAGCAGATCGGATTCGAATGGCCTTGGATGCACGCTATCACATGCCGCGCATGTATAACGTCGATGGGAGCCGTGTGATCATCAGCGGGCATGGGGGAGGTGCGCGGCTGGCGAGTGTGATGGGAGTGGCTTATCCGGATCAGTTTCCGAACACGATCACCTTCATGGGTTTGCTCTTTTACAAGGCGGTTCCGATCAAGGGCAACCGGCAGTTTCCTCCCGCATACACACCCGATCCCAAGATGGTCGCGCTTGCCAAGAACAACCGTTTCCTTTTCACCAGCGTTCCGGCAACGGGGACGCATCTGGAAACCGTTCTCTGTTACCGGCGCGGCTTCAAGGCTGAGGGTTTTCACGATGCGCATTACATGGAACTCGCCGGCAATCCCTATCTCCTTCCGCCCGGCAAGACCCTTGACAAGGTATTGAGTTATTTCCAATCACCGGGCGGACCGTGAGACCTGTTTCTGAAATGAGAGTTTTGCACTTCTGTCTCCCCGTCTTCGTTGCCTGTTCCGTCTCGGCTGCGCCTCAGGAGCTGCGGGCATGGCTGGATCGCCCTCAGAACTGGGTGCGAACGACTGACGGGCCGATCGTATCGCTTGGGCAGCAGGGTTCCTTCGACGACACCCACATCTTCGCGCCAACGATCGCCCAAGATCGTGGCAAAACCTTGCTGTGGTATTGCGGTTCCACCGGAACAGTTGCCGGGCGCGTTTTCAAACTAGGTTATGCTGAGAGCCCGAATGGGATGGAATTCAGCAAGAGCGAACAGCCGATCTTCGCATTCGGTGATGATAGGCGTTCGGTTCTGACGCCGACGGTACTGCGCGATGCAAACGGTCTGCCGCTTCGCGAAGACGGTCGCCTGCGCATGTGGTTCAGCGCAGCGTCGTTCAAGGATCCAAGTGGGCTGCACACCCTGCACGAATCATTCAGCGAAGATGGCAGGACCTGGACACCACCATCGGACGTTTTGATGAAGCATGTCTATGCACCGAGTGTCATTCGCATCGGGAAGCTCTATCAGATGTGGTACACGGATGTTTCCGGACCGACTTGGATCATTCGGCATGCGTGGAGCCGCGACGGGAGGAGGTGGTATCCAACCGCTGAGCCATCCATCGTGATCGATCAGGATTGGGAGCATCAGAGATTGTTCTATCCGCATGTTGTCTTCCACGAAGGCCGGTATCACATGTGGTATGGATCATATTGGAAGAAGGACGGCAAGCGACAGTCGAAGACTGCGATAGGCTACGCGGCCAGCATCGACGGAATGCGCTGGTTCAAACACGAGCAGAATCCGGTGTTCATGCCTGATGCATCGCGGCCCTGGGAATCGCACTACGTAACCAGCCACAGCGTGCTGTTCAACGAGGAAGCACGCGAGTGGCGCATCTACTACGCGTCACGGAAGAAGCCCCCGTTCACAAACAAATACTTTGCCATCAACACCGCAAGGTGGAGGTACGGATACGAAGCTGCGAAACAACAGTGGAATCTCAGCGCGCCTGATCCGCGGTTCGACAAGGCAAATTTCACGGAATGGCAGACCAAGATGCGGAAAGAATTGCGGGACGGACTTGGAATCCCTCAAGAGACAATCCCACTCGATCCCGAATCACGGGGATCAATCACGCACAATGGGGTTATCATTGAGAAGTGGATGCTGAACCTCGAACCCGGTTCGCGCGCACCAGCCATCCTTTACCGTCCGGCCAACCCACGCCGTGAGAAACTGCCTGCCATCGTGATGACCTTCGGCCATGGCGGCAGCAAGTCTGCCTGGCAATACCAGTATGCCGGACAACTCTACGCCAAGCTGGGTCTTGCCTGTTTGGCGATCGATCCGATTGGCGAGGAGGAACGTCACGTCACGGGCCGCATGGGTTCCCGCGCGCACGATCCGAAACCCGTGCACGACCGCGCCTTGAAAGCCGGTCGCATGATCATGGGCAAACTGGTCTTCGATACCATGCGAGGCGTGGATTTCCTGATGAGCCGCGATGACATCAATCATTCGAAGATCGGCGTGGCCGGCAACTCACTTGGCGGAGCGAAGGCCGGTTGGATGGCCGCCCTCGAACCGCGGCTGCGCACGGCGCTGGTCTGTGGCTGGACCTTCGAGAACATCGGCCTGCGCACGAAGTATTGTACAAAGGCGCCCAATCAATTCCTGCGCGACCGAATGAGCTGGGCGGACTTGCTTACCCTCGCCGCGCCGCAATGCTCCGTCCTTGTCATGAATGGCGATGCCGATTGGGTGATCGACCGGGAAGACGACAATACCGGTTGGTCGGGCAGTGACCGTGCAGTCGATCAGGCCCGCCGGGTTTTTGATGCGTTCGGAACGCGTTCCACCATTGAGTCCTGGTATGAGAAGGACGGCGGTCATCGTCCCTTCTTCGCTTACCGCGAGGCAATCGACTGGATCAACAACCACCTCGGCACTCCGGCATACACCTCCGGCCAGATCAAAGATCTCCCGACCATGAACAGTGGCGACTATTGCGATGCGAATAGGATTCCGCTGGAACGGCTTTACGGAACTGATCTCCACCAGCGAGGTGCAACGCTCGTTGACCTTGGCGTCCAACCGCTCAAGCGCGAACAACTTGCTGTGCTCAAGCCGGAAGAGATGGGGCAGCCAGAGTTCACCGTCGAAGGATGGCTGGAAGAAATTGAGAAGTAATTCGTTGGATTCTCAACAGGGCAGAATTCGAACGGTTATTTTTTTAACCTGTATGTTTGCATCAGGGCGCGTTTTGCATAGCTTGATGGAGTTCGATTGCTGCTCAGGCACACCTTTATGACCCGACCATGAAACGGCTTCTTCTCGTCCTCTCGCTCCTCGTCTTTTCACTCACTTCAATCGCCCAAAGACAACCGGCCATCGTTGGGGGAGCGGAATCCACACCGCGCGTCTATCCATGGATGGCCGCCTTGGTCGGCACCGGTGGAGGGACATTTGCAGATCGTCAGTTCTGTGGTGGAACGCTGGTTCATCCTTACTGGGTAGTGACTGCCACGCATTGTCTGACTGGGCAATCGGACAATTACCCGGACACCTTTGAGATTGTCTTTGGCGGACACAATCTCGCGACCGATACGCCGGCGACTGTCACCGTGGCACAGGTTGCCGAGATCTTCCTGCATCCGGCATATGAGACGGCAGTCAATCCAAGCATCGATGGGGACATTGCCTTGGTGCGGCTGAAGAATCCTGCGACGAACTTCACCGCATTGCCGCTGGTTCATGACACCTCGTTCACGACACCAGGCACGACTTCGCGCGTGATGGGTTGGGGATTGACCACGGATGGAGGCCAGGCGTCGACCTTCCTCCGCGAAGTGGATCTTCCCCTGGTTTCACTCGCCACGGCGGATGCAACCGGGGCCTACGGCAGCCCGTTGAAACAGGACATGCTCCCGGCGGGATTCGCTGCTGGTGGGAAAGACTCCTGCCAGGGCGACAGTGGTGGTCCGTTGATGATCCGCCATCCGCGAAACAACCGATGGATGCTTGCCGGAGTGGTGAGTTTCGGGGCTGCCGCCGGATGCGCAGCCACGAACGCCTACGGCATCTATGCCCGCGTGACGTATTATCACGAGTGGCTGATGAAGACCATGCATCCGGCCTTTGGCCGTTGGGCGAACACTCGGTCGGTGGTGGGCGTGTTTGATAACACCGATGGGGATCGTTTCAGCAGCATTGCGGAGTTTGCCTTCAACACCCAGCCAGGCTCGTCGAACAACACCGCGCGTCCGCGCTTGGAGAAGGTCAACGTATCCAATCAGGACTATCCGGCGGTTCGTTTCCGTCGCCTGCGGAACAACACCGATTTGGATTACCGGGTATTTCAATCTTCGAACCTGAGCAACTGGACGCGCATCACCGATCTCCAGGCGAATACGGTTTCCAGTTCGAATCTCGACGCTGACACGGAGGAACTTGTGATTCGTTCAGGCCAATCGGCCACGCAGGCAGGCATTCAATTCATGAATGTGCAGATCGAACCCTCCAAGGGATTCAATCCGGTTGGATTCACGCCCGGTGGAACGCTGCGCATGCGAGGCACCTTGGACAACTCATTGCCGACCGATCCGACCCGCACCGGTGGAACCTACTACATCCGCGACTTCTCACTCGGGGGTTACACGAACGGACAACCGATCGAGTTTCAGTTCATCTCCCGTTCGAACGTCTTTTCACCACACCTGAGCCTGATCGCCGAGGCGAATGGTCAGGTCATCGCAAGCACCAGTACCAACGGTGCGGAACTTCGCTGGACTTTCACACCACAAGCCGGAACGAATTATCGCGTGCGCCTTTCCTCCGTGGAATCCGCCGGATCGGGTATCTACTCGTTCAACTTCCCGCCCGTTGCGGCTGGAGGAGGCGGTGGTGGTCCTCAATTCCCTGAAATCGCTGTTGGCGGAAGCGTGGACGGCGAACTCACAGATTCTGACGGAGTAGGAGACGGGTTCTTCTTTGACGACTACAGGTTGACCGGTGCGACCGTCGGCCAACAGGTGACCGTCACCGTGACGTCGAATCCCGCATCCGGTGGATTTAATCCCACGGTGACGGTGTTCGATGAAGGCGACAATCAGGTTGCCTCCGGTGGAAATTCACAAGCTGTTACTACGGCAAACGCCACTTTTACACCCTTGGCTGGAAAGACCTACACCATCTCGGTGATCAACTTTACCAACGGCGCCAAGGGGACGTATCAATTGAGTGTGGCGCCGGCGAGTTGATCCCCACCCGGCTTGCCTGCGTTCTGCGAATCTGCTTACGATGGCATCGATGCGCGCGTGGCGGAATTGGCAGACGCATCAGATTTAGGTTCTGGTGACCGTAAGGTCGTGGAGGTTCAAGTCCTCTCGCGCGCATTCCTTCAATCTTCCCGGCACCTCCGCGTTACGATCATTTCACAAAGGCCGCCCCTGTGTGGAGGCACGATGCCATCGACGAGATCGATGCAGTTGGCAGATCTTTCGATCGCGCGCACTTTCGTGCCATGAAAACAAACACCACTTCCCGCACTCAAAACGACAGGCGGGCCATCGCATCCTCACTTCGGGTGTTGCCACATCCGCCTATGCCGTTCGGCTTGCCGCCACGAAAGCTGAGATCCACGAAGCACAAACATTGCGATTCCTGGTCTTCAACGTGGAACTCGGAAAAGGACAGGAGTCATCCTACGAAACGCTACGCGATGAAGATCGCTTCGACGATGTCTGCGAACACCTGATCGTGGAACATGTTCCCAGCGGAAGAATCGTCGGCACCTATCGCGTTCAAAC
>CEUN01172918.1_pt1 | contig 26064 bp, 28 predicted proteins | sample 361501 | NCBI WGS metagenome assembly CEUN01 (sample SAMEA2622801, study PRJEB7988) | marine metagenome | biome: marine biome (ENVO:00000447); feature: marine epipelagic mixed layer (ENVO:xxxxxxxxx); material: "saline water (ENVO:00002010), including plankton (ENVO:xxxxxxxx)" | depth 120 m | reverse complement strand
ATGTACCTGATAGGTGTTACGATGCTGTACCTGATGGGAAGTCTGGTAATTATAAGCTTCCTATTGGTTGTGTTTATTGTAGACACAAGGAGTTGTGTTGGTCTGATGCTAATCAAGGGCAAGGCATTCGCACATTCAAGTATGCACATGGTAAAAGATATCTGGTACAGGTTGCAAAGACACCTGAAGTTGAGGAACTAACTAACTAAGTATGCACTGGAAGTATCACAAGAAGCCTGATCCCAACAGTCATTTTGGGTTTGTCTATCTTATTACAAACAAGAAGACAGGTAAAGCTTATGTGGGATGCAAACAGTATTGGCATAAAGTAAAGAGAAAGAAGGGTAGCTCCAAGACAACCAAGAGAGAATCCAATTGGGTTGTCTATATGGGTTCCTCTAAATTGCTATTGGAAGATATCAAGAAGACAGGTAAGAGAAATTTTAAGTTTGAGATAATAGCAGAGTTTAAAAATAAAAGAAGTTTAAAATACTATGAACTGTACTATCAAATGAAATATAATGTTTTATCATCTACCTTGGAAGGTACAGATGAACCAGCATATTATAATAATTATGTAGGTGGTAAGTTCTATAGACCAGTACAAGAGTTTGAGAATGAACCTAAAAGATTTAGATAATATACTAAAGCTACAATCAAAAGCTTTTAAAAATCCAGAGAATATACTATTCTTATCAGTTATATACCAAGCATTACTTGATGCAACTGAACCTAAAGTTGAGAATGAAAAGACAAGTATAACATCTATAAGAAATCAAGCAAAGGCTTGGTTCTTTGCATCAATAGGTGTGACAAGTGAAGACTTTGAACTTATCTGTGATAATGCTGGTCTTAGACCCTCAATGGTTAGAGAGTTTGCATACTACATTATTAATTCAGATGATAAAGATGAAGCCAGAAGTAGATTAAACCTTATATGGAAAGGAGCTAGTGATAGTTAGATGTCAGACTTACAAAGCGATCATGAATTTTATGAGCCTGAGTATAATATACGTGAATCAAGAGATAATTATGTATTGAGAAGATTAAAAGAAGATAGGGAACAAGTTGAGAGAATTAAGAAAGAAGCCCTTAACAAACAGGTAGGTGGTAATCATTATAAAGACTGTGAAATACAACCTGTAGAATATATATACTCTAATGGTCTTGACTTCTTAGAAGGTAATGTGGTAAAGTATATAACACGACATAGAGCAAAAGGTGATGGTGAGAAGGACATACGAAAAGTAATACACTATGCAGAGATGATATTGGAAATGGTATATAAGAAAGGAGAATAATATATGTCTCAGATGACCCATCTTGGGATCACAATTAACCCTGCAAGAGACAATTTATTTGATCAATTAGGAATAGCTAGGTTAAAAGAATCCTACATGTTAGACAACGAACTATCTCCACAAGAGAGGTTTGCTTTTGTATCTAAAACTTTTTCTTCTAATAATGAACATGCACAAAGATTATATGAATATGCCTCACAACATTGGCTATCTTATTCTACTCCAATACTTTCTTATGGGAGGTCAAAACGTGGCCTTCCTATTTCATGTTATCTAAACTACATTGAAGATACAGCCGAAGGGCTGGTTAATAATCTATCAGAGACTAACTGGCTATCTATGTATGGTGGTGGAGTTGGTATTGGGTTTGGTATTCGTTCTGCAGATGAGAAGTCTACAGGTATGATGCCACACCTCAAGATGTATGATGCTTCCAGTTTGGCATACAGACAAGGTAAAACTCGTAGGGGTAGCTATGCTGCTTATCTTGATATTGATCATCCTGATATACTATTATTTTTAGAGATGCGTAAGCCAACTGGTGATCAAAACTTTAGATGCCTTAACTTACATCATGGTATTAATATCAGTCATAAGTTTATGCAACTGGTTGAAGATTGTATGACTGATCCGAATAAAGATGATAGCTGGCAATTACGTGATCCTCATACAAAAGAAGTTAAAGAAACTGTATCAGCAAGAGATATGTGGCAACGTATACTGGAGATGCGTATGCAAACAGGAGAGCCATATCTACACTTCATTGATACGTCTAATGAGAAACTACCTGTATGGCTCAAGCAAATGGGCTTGGAGATTAATCAATCTAATCTATGTTCAGAGATTATACTACCAACAAACAAAGAACGTACTGCTGTGTGTTGTCTCTCATCTCTTAACCTTGAGTACTTTGATGAGTGGTCAAAAGAAAAAGGTTTTCTCAAAGATATATTGGAGATGCTAGACAATGTATTAACAATGTTTATTAATGAAGCACCTGATAGTATTGAACGTGCAAGATATTCTGCCATGCGTGAGCGTAGTGTTGGTGTAGGAGCATTAGGGTTTCATGCCTACCTGCAAAAGAAAGGAGTCCCTTTTGAATCTGCAATGGCAAAGTCCAGTAATATAAGAATATTTAAACATATTAGATCAGGTCTTGATTTAGCTAATCGTGAGCTTGGTTCTGAAAGAGGTTCTGCACCTGATGCCTTTGGTACTGGACTTAGGTGTAGTCATGTTATGGCTGTTGCACCTAATGCTTCTTCTTCTATTATCATGGGTAATACATCTCCATCTATTGAACCTTGGAGAGCCAACGCTTATAGGCAAGATACCCTCAGTGGTTCTTTTCTGAATAAGAATAAGTTTTTGGATAAACTTATAGAAAAGAAATGCCAAGACAATGAGAACCTTAACTATGATCGTATCTGGTCTTCTATTATAGCTAATGATGGTTCAGTACAACACCTAAGATGTCTAACAGATGAAGAAAAAGATTTATATAAAACAGCTATGGAGATTGACCAGAGGTGGGTCATTGAACATGCTGCTGACAGGCAAGAATATATTGACCAATCACAATCACTCAATGTATTCTTTAGGCCAGATGCAAACATAACTTATCTACATGCTGTACATTTCCTAGCATGGAAGAAAGGAGTAAAGACTATGTATTACTGTCGCTCTGAAAAGATTGGTAAGGCTGATAAGGTATCACGTAAGATTGAACGTGAGATTATCAAGGAGATTGATATTGAATCTCTTGCTTCTGGTGAAGAGTGTTTAGCGTGTGAAGGTTAATTGAAAGGATATTAATTATGGAACTTACTGCTGAGATAGCTAGAGAATTATTAACTTACAATCCTGATACTGGTAAACTTTACTGGAAAGAAAGACCAGCAAAATATTTTAAAAATCCTAAATGGCATATGAAGTCTTGGAATAATAAATTTGCTGGTAAAGAAGCACTTACAAACATTACTCGTAGAAAATCTGGACAGATAGCTAGATTAGAAGGCCATGTATTAAACAAAAGTTATTACACACATCGTATAGCGTGGTTAATGTATTATGGTGAGTGGCCTAAAAATCAAATAGACCATATAAATCAAGACCCTACAGATAATAGAATAAAAAATCTTAGGGATGTAACTAACTCTGAAAATAGTAAAAATAAAACATTACAAAAAAATAATACAACTGGTTATGTAGGGGTGTATTTTTATAAACATAAACGGTATAAAAAATATCGTGCAAGAATACGTATTAATACTATTTTAAAACATTTAGGATATTATGACACTGCTGAAGAAGCAGCAGCAGCTAGAGCAGTAGCAAATATTAATTACAACTTTCATCCTAATCATGGCAATCATAAAGTAACTACATGAGAACCAGTATGATTTATAAATGGTATTGTCATCTAAGGAGTAAAGACTATGGAATTTGTACCAGCTTCTTTTGCGCTGTGTCCAACAGCAAACATGATTTTGACCACGAAGAAGACATCCCTCGAAAGTGGATTGATAACAGAGGAGAAAGACCCTATGATGGATAAGTTAAAGCTACAAGATAAACGTAATTACTTTAAACCTTTTCATTATCCTTGGGCCTATGACCTATGGTTAAAGCATGAGCAATCACATTGGTTACATACTGAAGTACCTATGATTGAAGACATTAAAGATTGGAAGAACAACCTATCTACAGAGGAGAAGTATTTTCTTACCAACATCTTCAGGTTCTTTACGCAGTCTGACATTGATGTAGCTGGTGGGTATATAGACAACTACCTACCTAATTTTCCACAACCTGAAGTACGCATGATGCTATCAGGGTTTGCTGCTAGAGAAGCACTACACATTGCAGCTTACTCGCACCTGATAGAATCTTTGGGTATGCCTGATACTACATACAATGAGTTCTTGGAATACGATGCCATGCGTGAGAAGCATGAATACTTCATGTCTAATGTGAATAACAAGAAGATATCCTTGCCAATAAAGATTGCTGCTATCAGTGCATTTACAGAAGGACTAGCATTGTTTTCCAGCTTCATTATGCTTCTTAACTTTCCTCGACATGGTAAGATGAAGGGTATGGGGCAGATTGTTACATGGTCTATAGTAGATGAAACACAACACGCAGAAGGTATGATTAAGTTATTTAGAACCTATATCGAAGAGAACATGAAAGAATGGAATGATGAAACTAAGTCAGCTATCTATAGTATAGCAGAAATAATGGTTGACCTAGAAGATAAGTTTGTAGATCTTTCCTTCAAGATGGGTAAGGTTGAAGGACTACGTGATACTGAAGTAAAAGAATACATAAGATATATTGCAGACCGTAGGCTTATCTCTATGGGAATGAAAGGAATCTTCAAAGTTAAACGTAATCCCCTACCTTGGGTAGAGACTATGATTAATGCACCTACACATACTAACTTCTTTGAAAACCATTCCACTGACTATGCCAAGGGTGCATTGACAGGTAGCTGGTCAGAAGTATGGGCAGAAAGTGCTTGACAAAAAATTAAATGTAGAGTATAATTACAAAATGACTGACCTTTATTTAGATACAGAACAAAATACATTGGAAAGTAAAATGAATTATATGAACTTTCTTTTACATGAAATAAGAATATTAAGGGAAAGAATACAACCCCATGATACAGGACATATTCATACAACAATTAATACCTTAGAACAAAGGGTGAACGAGATACAGAAAGAAATGATATCAGAGAGAGATAGATGAAGAAATCCCCAAATACAGTTTACATAGGCTATGATCCAAAGGAAGATATAGCCTATGAAGTTTTAAAGTTTACGATTGAAAGAATAGCTGTAGATAATGTACGTATTGTCCCTATCAAGCGTGATGTACTTAGACGCATGGGCATGTACACAAGAACATACAGCACAGTCAATGGTCAAATGATTGACACGATTGATGCTAAACCTTTTTCCAGTGAGTTTAGTTTTACTCGCTTTCTAGTACCAGCCATGAACATGTATGAAGGTTGGGCATTATATATGGACTGCGATATGTATCTCAGAACAGATATCAATGAACTGTTTGAAGAGTATAATACAGATTACTATCCATTGTATTGTGTCAAGCATGACTATCAACCCAAAGAAGGTTATAAGATGGATGGACGTAAGCAAGAGAACTACCGTAGAAAGAACTGGTCTAGTTTTATGTTGTTCAACTGTGGTCATGAATTAAATAAACAGCTAACACCAGAGATTGTTAATACGCAAACAGGTGGTTGGTTACATGGTTTTGAGTGGTTGCCTGATAAAGAATCAGATATTGGTACGATACATCAAGAGTGGAACTGGTTAGATAATCATTCACCAAAAGACATTGAAGCCAAGAATGTACACTTCACAACAGGTGGGCCTTGGTTCAAGGAATGGAAATGTGGTAGGGATATTGATGGTATGTATGCTGCAGAGTGGAATGGAGATTATACCTATCTTGCTGGTCATGGTAAAATAAAGCCTTTAGAATGGGAAAAATGAGATATAAATTTGTAACATGTTTTAATGAGGAGTATCTACAGAAGATGACTTCTCAGCTACTCAAGCTTATGAGTAGTTCTTGGCAATCTTCTATTGATATTCATTGTTATTACTATGATATTGATATAAAGAATTATTCTTTACCCAAAGCCAAGAACATTCATTATCATAATCTTGAAGAGATAGAAGACTTTAAAGCCTGTAGAGAGATTTGCAAGAAGCATGATGGTACAGAAGGTGGAGCAGTACAATACAATACTGCAATAGATGCCTATAACTTTGTACCAAAGGTCATAGCTCTGACAGAGACTGCATTTACTAATGGTAACTCTTGGTTGTTCTGGATAGATGCAGACACAATGTCCAAGAAGCTTATTAGAGTTTCTGATATTGATAAACTTCTACCAGAAAAACAAGAGAAGTGTGATATAGTAACCTTGACCAATGAAGAAGGTGGCTATGAATTTTTCTTGCAGGGCTTCAATCTGTCACGTCAAACACCAGTGGATATGCTTGGTGATTTAAGAGGTGCTTACTTATCTAAAGAGTTTTTAAACTATCGTGAGTGGCATGATGGTTTTCTCATGAACAGGTTGATGACTATCTACATGGCTCATGGTATGAGAGTACATGAAGTCAGTTATCAAAACTCCATAGCTGGTGATATGTTTATTCATCTGCAGGGTAGTACTAATGTAGCTCTACGTGACATGGATGGCAATCGTATGTTTGAATTATCTGATGAAGAAGTATCCCCTGATATACTTCCCAACAGATACAAGCAGCTTGCTGATGTTATAAGGCTCTATAAACCAAAGACTATTCTTGAAACAGGCACATGGAATGGTGGACGTGCTATTGAAATGTCTTTGGCTGCATTGGAGAACAACGACTCAGTGCATTACATAGGCTATGACCTGTTTGAAGATGCGACTATGGAGACAGATGAAGAAGAGTTCAATGTTAAACCACACAATACATTAGCAGCCGTTGAAAAAAGGTTTAAAGAATTTGCCAATGTAATAAAAGAAAGAGATGGTAAAACATTTACTTGGAAATTACATAAAGGAAATGTACGAGATATACTAGATAGTAAGTCTTTTAATAAAGTTGACCTTGCTATGATTGGTAGTGGTAACAGTATCAAGACTGTTAAACATGAATACAACATATTAAAAGACATACCAATAGTAGTCATGGATCATTACTTTACAGAAGATGATGAAAAAATACCACCTGAACAATATCATGGAGTTAAACTTGCATTTGATAAGATACCTACGAAGAAAGTTAATGCTGAAGAAACTACTGAAGATGGTTGGACCGTGTTCGATGAAACTGTTGCTACTAGGAAATACGTTCTTCCTTCTGGTGATACTGTCATTGGCGGTGGTCATACTCATCTGTGTTTAGTTCTTCATGATGAAAAACTTGTTGATTGTCCTGATGAGCTAAAGAGAGTTCCCATTGTCGTACATCCTAGAGATTGTGTACCACAAGACTTTATACAAGATAATATTAAAGCTAATATGAAACTTATTGATAAAGATAAGTGGATACACAAACATCCTATTCATAGAGAATCAGCAATACTTGTTTCTGCTGGACCTTATCTTGATATCAAACAATTAAAACAAACCATTAAAGACTTGGGTAATCCAAAAGTAGTTTGTGTTAAACATTCTTATCCTACTTTAATTAAGAATGATATCAAGCCTTGGTGTTGTGTTATCCTAGACCCTCGACCAATTACAGGTACGAGTACACATGGTATTATACGTAAGGATCTATTTAAGAAGATAGATAAAAGTACCAAGTTTATGGTAGCTTCAATGACAGACCCTTCTGTTACAGAGTTTCTAATTGAAAAAGACTGTGAGATATGGGGATGGCATGCTTTTACTGATGGCCTTAGACAAGAAGATGAACAAGGTAAATCAATAAAGAACCAGCAAGTCAAGATAATGGAAGAGTTAAACATACCCAAGGGTGCTACTCTCATTACTGGTGGTACGTGTGCTGCCATGAGAAGCATTGGTATGCTACATACAATGGGCTTCAGGGATATACATCTCTTTGGTTTTGATTGCTGTATGGAAGAACCTACCAAAGAACAGAAGACAGAGACTACAGGAGATTTGGAAGGTGGTGAAACACCTAGACCCAAATACTTTCAGGTAACAGTGGGTAATAATACATACTGGACTACAGGAGAGCTACTTGCTATGGCTCAAGACTGTGAGAAAATATTCTCTGATGAAGGTCTTGAAGGTGTCTTGACATTTCATGGAGAAGATACAATGGTAGCTGACCTATGGGAAATAAAAGAATCTCAAGAGAAACGTCCACAATTTAAGGGTTATTATGATTGAATCAAATAGATTTTTTAGTCGGTATTCTCCTTCACCTAGATATACTCAACTTCTTGAAGAGTATAAGGAGATGCATAAGAGTTCAAAGGGTATGTTCAATGGACGTAGCCTTGTAAAGTATGTTGATATAATTAAAAATTATTTGGAGAAGAATGAATGTAAAACACTTATTGATTATGGTTGTGGTAAAGGACTTCTCTATACAGATGATTATGAACTAGTAACTGAGAAGAAGCCTTACTATAGTAATATTAACAAACCATTAAATGAGTATTGGAATCTAACAAAACATTCTTTATATGACCCTGCACATGAAGAACATAGTGAATTTCCTATGGGATTATATGATGCGTCTATATGTACTGATGTATTAGAACATGTACCTACTGATGACCTTCATTGGGTTATTAGAGAGATATGTGGCTTTGCAACCAAGATGGTCTTTCTCAACATAGCTTGTATGCCAGCTTTGAAGAAGCTTAAAGATGGTAGTAATGTTCATATATCATTACATAAACCTGAAGATTGGTTACAGTTTATTGCTGAGATTATAGATAAGAGTAATAAAGATATAATAGTTTATGCTTTCTTTGATGTCTTTGATGATAATGAAAAATTAGTTACACAAGGATTTAAAATACATAGACGAATTAATATCGTACCATTAACTCAGAAAGATGAAAAGGGTACAGCTTTAATGGAGGAAAAATGAAAATATTTTTTATTGCAGTAGTAATGTGGTGGTCAAATGTTATAGAACAGCCATACCTAAATACAGTAGAAATAGAAACAAAAAATAATAAACCACTTTTCTTTAGTACAGAAAAAAAATGTTATCAGTATATACAAAAAAATATTGATGATATAAAATCATTTGGTTATATTACTTTTCCAACTGCTAATGCAATAATAATGATAAAATGTATTGAAAAAAAGGGAATGGTTTAATAAAGGAGAAGAATAATGGTATTAGGAATAGCAGATTCAATAGTAGGAGTAGCAGGTAAGGTACTTGATAAGTTTGTAGCAGACAAAGACCTGAAAGCTAAGTTAGATTTTGAGCTACGCAAGGCATATGCTGATGCCAACCTTGCTCAGATAGATGTCAACAAAGAACAAGCGAAACATCCCAGCCTGTTTGTTGCAGGGGCTAGGCCCAGCATCATGTGGATATGTGCTTTTGGTCTAGGTTGGCAGTTTGTTTTTCTCCCTGTAGCTGCATGGTATATAGCATTGACAGGTCAACCTATACCCCTACCAGAGATTGAAACTGAAGGCTTGATGTCTCTAACACTGGCATTATTGGGTCTTGGTGGTATGCGTACCTTTGAAAAAAGAAACGGTACACACAGAAATAATATGAAGCACCGTTAATGGGACTCAATGAGAAACAAGAGAAGTTTGCACAGTCCTATATTCTACATAGGAATGCAACTGAAGCTGCCAAGGCTGCAGGATATGCTGCAGGTTCAGCAGCCAATCAAGGTTATAGACTTATTAACAATGATGAAGTAGCTGAACGTGTTAGAGAACTAGAGAATGAACTTGAAACTAACGTAGATGTTATTGAAGAGATTGAGAACCAATATACATTTGCAAGAGCCAATGGTCATACTAACAGTGCGTTGAAAGCCCTTGAGTTGTTATCAAGAGTGCGTGGCAATAACTCAGATATAGATACAAACCTAGATGAGAAGTCTTTAGAGGATGGAATAGTACAGTGCCTTAATATTTTAGGTGCAGATAAAGTACTTAATATGTTAAATAAATGTGACTTCATGAAAGAAGAAGATAACAATGATACTGATTAGTCCTCCTTTTGGTAATTATATTTCTTTAGATGAATGCACCAGTGTAAAAGGAACCTACACTTATTTTAAAAGAAGGGGATTAATAAAACAAATACTAAAAACTCTACGTCCTGTTAAAGGAGGATGGAGAAACTCTATTGGATTACGTAACAAAGGCATATGTAATATAGAAAAATATGATAGAAATTGTATATATAGTATCACAGCATTAAAGGCAACTTCTAAAATTTATTATCCACCTTGGTCTGCTATTCATTTCCAAATTCCCAGAAGAGTTTCGCTGGAATTAAATATAGGATGTCCTAATGTATCAAACATATCAGAACTTAGAGACTATCATGCTATACATTTTATAAAAAAATTTAATAATGTTATTGTTAAAGTTCCCCCAACATTTAAACTAGATGATATCATTAGAATACACGATCTTGGTATTACCAAATTTCATTTAAGTAATACTCTACCTATGGTAGATCACAATGGAAATGGGTATGGTATCAGTGGTAAGAGATTAAAAGAACAGAACCTGCCCCTTATAGAAAGTGTTGCATCATATTTTACCACACAAAATACACCAGTATCTATCATAGCAGGGGGTGGTATCTACAGAGAAAAGGATGTACATGACTACTATAATGTAGGAGCTACAGATTACAGTCTAAGTACTGTGTTCTTTACTCCTTGGAGAGTACCTGAAGTACTGGATACCATCAAAAATCTAAATCGACAGTAGGTGGGGTAGAAGCCCCATAGAGAAGCATCTTATTTTACCCCTACCTAGACTACCTTTGTACTAAAGAAGGCTACTGTATGGGCCTCTATGGGCTTTTAAAAGGGTATCTAAGAGTAATATGGAGAGGTAACTTCCCCTTCCTCGTGTGATACACTAAAAACATCATCAGGAAATTCATTTATTAACATGTCTTCTACCCCTAATTTAAGGGTGAAGGTACTGGCAGCACACCCTGCACATGATCCTGTAAGCTTAACATGTACATTCTTGGTATCTTCATCATAAGATAGTAACTGTATATGCCCACCATGCATAGCAATAGAAGGGGCTACCTTATCAGCCAAAGCATCTTCTATCTTAGCAAAGGTTGTCATTTTCAATCTTCCTCAACTTACCCATTAAAATGTTTATTATATTCTTCAACCCATTTACTAAATCGTTTTTGAAAGACACATGGTATTATTGCATGTATTACTAGAACAAAAGACATAACAAATGTTTCTGCTGCCATACCCAATGCAAATATAAAATGGGTAGGGTAGGTCATCTTAACTTCTTTTAAATGTTTCTGCATATTAATACCCATACTGTCTAGGAGATTGTCTCCCCTTTTTTGGTTTTAACAGCTTAAAAATTCTTTCATGTTGTTTTATTATCTTCTTTGATTTGTTTCTACCTTCTTGAAGTTCTTTCTTTATATCTTCCATATCTTTCATGACACGTTCCAAATCAAATTGCATCTTGGCTTGGGTAACAACAACAGACTTTTGTGACTCCTGTTCATAGAATTTATATACTGTTTCTACTTTGCTATCCAGCTTGGAGACATACCATATCAATCCTATAGCTTGTAGAACCATAGCAAATATTAGTGCATAATTTAATTTAATATTATCCATCATATACCTCTTGGTTTATAATCATAGGGGTTACGTTCCATTACAGAACCTCCTCCCCTTTTGTTTTCTTGTTCTGATTGAGAAGTTTTTGCTATTCTAGTAGGAACAAATCCAACTTCTTTCATAAGTCTTGTATAATCATCGGGTGATTTTGCTAATGCTACAGCTTGCGCTCTAGCCCATTGTTCTTTTGTTTTAAAACCAGCAGGTAGTGGGCCAGATATATCTATATCAGGAGCTATTCTTTTATAATTTTCTATTGCTTTTTTTGAAGCCTCGTGTTTTTCTTTTTTAAGTTTGTCTTTTGCCTTTACTTGCTTAACAGTAGTCTGTTTAGTCTTGGCAAGATCAACAACAATAGGTTCAGAAACATTCATGTATCGTTCACCACCGGGAAAAACTTTTCCAAATAGATCGTGTTTATCATTCATAATTGTAGTGACCTCTCCTTTTTTATTAATTGAAGTCATATAATTAGCACCACCTATTTCATAAGCATCTGTTTTCATAGTACCTGTAATAACAGCAGGTTTTCCTTTAAGAACTTGTTTAGGATTTAAAACAGTTAGTCCTGTTTTTTGAAGTGCTTCTAAAAATCCTTTGTTAGTATATTTCTTTCCAGAAGAAAAAACAGATTTTTTAATATCTGATAAACTTATACTATTTAAACTATATAATTTAGTAGATAAGCCGGGATCAAGTTCTCCTGCCGAACCTGTATGTACTCTTCTTATATTCATTTGGTGGTTTTTACTTGCATCGTAGCCAATAGCAGGAAGTTTTTTAATACTTTTAAATATTTCTTGTACACCCTCTTTACCTATACCTGATGGTATTACATCTCCTACTGTTTTAAAATAATCATTTACATTAAAAGTTTTAAAATTTTTAACATGATCAATTTTATTTATATTTTTATGTATACCTTCTAATCCACTGTTAGGACCAAAGTACTGCTTTGTCATAGATCGTGTTTGGTTAAATTGACCCATAGCTCGTTTTCCTGCATCATTAGCTTTTCGCCTTAATTCTTGTGCAGCTTCTTTAAGTTTAATAAATTTTTCTGTCTCAATATTTTTTTTCTTACCTTTATTTTTACCTGATTTAATTGTTTTAATTTCACCAGTATATGCTGATCCATCTTTCCTCATGGCTCTCATTTGTTTTTCTAAAGGTTTTAATTGAGGAGTTATTTCATTAGAAACTTCAAGCGCAGTTTGAGCAGCTTTTCTATCAGCAGCACTGATATTAAAATTGCTTTGAAGTCCTCTAGCTTGAGGATCATATCTAGCTTTAAGTATATTACCTATTCCTTCTGGTACAGTTTTTAGATAAGTTAAACCTTGTGTTTTTTTACCTATACCGGGTTTATAAAAACCGGGAATATAGTTTTGTAAATTTGTAAATGCTTTTTGTCCTGTTGTTTTAAGTACTTTTTTAACTTCTGAAGGTTTATATCTAAGTCCTCCTTGTCTAGGCTTTATTGATTTTATAAGTCCACTTACTGTTCCTGAAGGAAGAAAAGGTATTGCATTTGATAATAAGAAAGCTAGATTAGTTCCACTAGGATCATTTGTATAGCGTCTAATATCTGCTGCTGCGCCAGTAATATCTCCAACAATAGGAATAATTGATGTATATAAAGCAGCTTGATCAAGTGGGTGCATGTTTCTCACCGCCTCAACATCTGCTAATGCTTGTCTTCTATCCCTTCTATGTTTAGTTGGATCACCATATTTAAAACGACCTCTACCTCTCGTAGGTGATCGTCCACCTTGACGTATAATAGAACGTAAGCCACTTCTATCAACCATCATTCATCCTTTGTTAAATAAAAACCAAACCAACAAACAATCGCAAGACCTGCTACACAAATTAAAAATTCTATTAACATTACTTATAACTCCATATCCAAGGTCTAGGGTTCTCATCACTATCTTCCAGATCATCAATGTGTATAAATCTTTTACTTGCTTTACCTTTTTGTGCTACACCTATACCTGTCATACCAGTATCCAGTGCTAGACGTACCAATCTCAGTGCTTCCTTACCCATAACCAATACATCCACAGCCCTGCCCTTGGTGTGTGCTGAGTTTCTTGTACCACCTATTGCCATATTATGTGCAGGATGTCGATAACCTGAAGTAATAATCATTGGCTCATTAAACTTTATTCTTAGCTCTATGAGTTTTGACATAAACCTTTCATTCATGTCACACTCTCCAGTACCTCTACATTGCATCTCCTGCTCTGTAAAGAACTCCCAATTCCTAGACATTACTTTATTATTCTCTCCATTAAATTATCCAGCTTACTTTCTACACGATCAAAGCGACTCATAATTTTATCAAGGTCTTTATCAACTTCTTCTTTGAGTGCATAGTCTTTAGCTATTTCCTCTCTGGTTCTGCTTACCAGTTTTCTATTTTCCTCTATCTTCACATTGATACCTCTCATCCACCATATAAACGAGCCACACGCAAGACTCAGTATAGCATTCCATATCATGTGGCTTGAACCATCCATTATTTATTTTCCTTTATTTAAATTTATTAAGATAATCGGATAAACTAGTTCCATTAGAATCTTTTGGATTGTATTTACCACCAGTTTCTAAAAATTTTTTCATGCCTTCTTTACCACCTAAATGAGCAACAGCAGTAAGTCCATTACGAGTTACAAGAATACCCTTTATTGTTTTTCCAATGTATGAATTTAATTTTTCATTATTAATATATTTATTTATATCATTAACATGCCAATTAAAAACTTCATTTTGTAATTTAGAATTATTTAAAAATTCTTTTTTAGTAAATTTTTTCTTGTTAGCTTTTTTAAAGTCTGATAATCTACGATTTCCAAATTGAAATGTACCCATATAACCTTCTGTATTAACAGCAGTAGGATTATTAGAACTTTCAGATAATGCCATCTGTTCTTTAAAATTATTTTTTTGTTCAGGTTTTACTTTAGGTAATGGAGCAGTAGGTATCTGTCCCTGTTGCAGTGCAATCTTTAATTGCTCTTCTTCACCTACATTTAATGGACTAACACCTACCAAGTTCTTAAAGAAGTCTCCAATATACCCACCTTCAGCCATGCCTAAAGGTATAAATTCTGGTTTTTGATTAGTAACTTCTTCTGCATAAGCTTTAGAAAGTTTCCCTATAATTCCAAGTGGATTTCTATCACCAAATTTTTCTTGTAAAACATTTATTAAATCTCTATTATCTATTGGATTTAAAACAGCTTGAGAAAATGGAGCCTTCATTATCAATAATGCTTCCTCTCCATTTTTTTGATATTCCATATTGGGTCCAGAAACAGCACGAAAAATTCCATTTACACCTAAAGATTTAGGATTGCCGTTTATATCTTGATAAGAAAATAAAGAATATAGATTTAGTTTCTCTTTTAATTTATTATAGTTTTCTCTTTTTACTTGCATAGATTCTCTATATTCATTTATTATATCTTCAGCAATAGTTGGGGTAATTTGTTCTGGTTTTAATTGCCTTAAATAACTTGTAAAAGATTTATCACTTAAATCTAACTGACGCATATCTTTGTAAATACTATATCCTATAGATTTATTAATATCATTTGTAACAGTTCTTTGCCCTGTCATTAGCCAGCTATTCATATCATCCATAGTTAAAGGATAACCATATGAATTACGAGCTATTTCTGCTACCTCTGAAGCTTTCATTTGATCAAAGTATGCTCTAACAGCTTGAGATGTTCCCGGCTCTAAAGTCCTAGCAAGTTCAAAAAAAGTACGTTTTATATTTTCACCACTCAGTCCCGGTTGCTCTTCTGAAAATAAATCTCCATGACCTATCATGCTTGCAGCAATATTAATAAGACCATCCGCTACAAACTTTGGAGATGTATATGGACCTAAAATAGATTTACCCAATCCTTCAAGAGCATCTCCTATTGTAGTAGAGCTTAACATATCTCCACCAAGTATCCGACCAGTTAATCTTACACCAACTTTACCAAAATCTGCTGCATCATATTGTGCAGAGTTTGCATATCTACCTATTATAGATCGTTGACCAGTTTTAGAATCTACTATTTCTTTAAAACCTTGTAACACGTAAGGGTTAGCACCTCTTGCAAAAGATGGTCCTGTTGATTCAATAACTCTTTTATTTATTTCATTTTGTTCAGAAGCAGAAATATTTTCATTAGGAGTTTCTGTTAATAATTCATTATTAGCATTTACATAAGATTCAAGTCCATAAGTAGTAGCAGCAAAACCTGTTCCTCTTCTAACACCTCTTTTTATTAATCTTGCACCTACTTTTATATTTCCTTTTCTTAGTTCATTAGAACCTTTAATTAAATCTGTTAATGAATGTTTAATAATATTTTTAGATGTTCGTACCATTTCAGAAGGAAATAAAGCATACGTACCAACAGGTAATCTAGATAACATTCTAGCTCCCGGTGCAGCCACACTATATGAAGGCATAACATCACGAACTATTTCAGATGCCATTGAAAATAATTCATCATCTGAAACAGTATTACCATATATCTTTTTTAATTCTCTGTATTCTATTTCATGAGCTATTAATTTAGCATATGTATCAGGAACACCATAAGCTTGACTTAAATTTTCCATACCTTTTTTATAAGTTTTTCGTAAAGGGTTTTCTAAAGTTTTACCATATAAATTAATATTTTTACGAATCATCTCTGAAGATAAATCACTATCAACAACACCTTCTTCTCTTAATCTTTCTAATCTTTTTAAAGATTCTTTATTATCTAATTTATACATTTGGAATACATCTTTAGTTGCTTGTTGAACAACATCATCTTTTCCAATAGCAGAAAATATATATCCATTACTTCCAAGATTTTGAACAGCACCTAAAGTATTTACAAAGTATGCAGGTATATCTAAAACTGTTTGAGTAGCCTGACCATATGCAGCAACTTGTGCTAATGTATTACCAAATTTTCCACCACCTAACTTTGAATTACTCCAGTAATCTATACCATTTTCAAAATAATTAAAAAGTGTTTCATCTGTATAAATATCTTTTAAAAGTTTTCCAGACTGAATACCTTTCTTTCCTAATTCTTGTTTAACTAAATCTTCTAAATTTTTAGGAGTACGAGCAGGAGGTTGTTTACCTTTTTGTTTTTTAATAGTAGCTCTTTTCTTGGGTAAAAAACTTACAAATCCACCTAAATCTATAGTAGCTGTATCTCCATCAGCTTTTTCTAAAGCTTTACGAGCAAACTCATCTAGTGTTGAAAAGTATTCAGCACTTTTAATTAATTTTTGTTGAGTGGTTAATGTTTCAGCAAGTCTACCTACAGCATCTTTTCTTTCACCTAATAAATTTAATATAGGTTCAGTTAAATCTTGTCTTCTTTTTAAAGAATTTAAAGATTTTCTAGTGTTTGTTGCAGCTTTAGGAGTAAGATCGCCTAAAATTTTTGGTATGTCTAAAATAAAATCAGTAGAGTCTGTATCACCAGATAAGTTTCTAACTAATGCAGCTATTTTATTATCAATTTGTTCTAGTGTATCTTTAGGATATTGTTTTTTTAGTGCATCTCTTGCACCCTCTACTTTACTTAAAAACTCTGCATCAACTTTTTTACCTTGAGGATCTAAGGCATCTATAATTTTTTGTAAGTAAGCAGGATTATTAACAGCTTCAAAACTTCTTGTTATATAAAATTTACCTTCACTACGATTAACACCTAATTTTTTATCACCTTTTAGTCCAAGTAAATTATTTAATTTATTTTCATTTCCCTCTATTAAACTTCCTATTTCTTGTAAAGATTTTAATACTTGAGTTCCTTGTAAGGAAGATGAAATAGTTCCATCATCAAAAAAGTTATTAATATCATCGTCTGTAATTCTTGTATTTACTTTATTTTTTATTCTTTCTAATCTATCTGCATTAATTTCTTTTTGTAATTTCTTTAAAGAAGCTTTTATACTTAAACCAACATTGCTTCCTCTTTCTTTTTTAAGAGCCGCATTAAATACTTCTCTAGGAAGTGTGACATTAGATTTAAAAAATCTTCCTACTTTTGTATTTAGTTCTGCTAATCTCTCTGTTATATTATGTCTAACAGGTTTACTTGGATCAACAACATCAGTTTCTTTTTGTAATGTTTTAACTTTAACATTTTGTGTTGAAGGAGCTTCTTCTAAATTCTTACGTACAGCATCTGCTATATTTTGAGCATCTCTACCAACAGGCATAACACGACTTAAAATACCACCAGTAATCATTCCAAGACCTGTAGATATAGCTGCTTTTTCAAAATCTATAGGACCATCTGGTTTAGCAATAATTTGTTCTCCTACATCAAATCCACCGCCATATCCACCACCAGCAACTATTGCAGCCCCTGTTTGTTTAGCTTTTAAAATTTTAGCAGCTTGGCTTTTTAATTCATCATCTGTTACTTCTTTAACTTTTCTTTTAATAGTTTTATCTTTACCTACATTTTCAACAGCTTCTTCAACTATATTTTTTTTAGTAAGCTGTGCTGTTATTTGATTTTTAAATGCTAGTTTAGCTGCTGTAGAAGCTGCTTTACCACCAATTAATTTAGCAAGCACACCTATACCTAATGTACCCACTAAACCTACAATAGTTTCAGGAGCAAGTGCAGTGTTTTTAACAGCCCGTAAAAAACTTTTCATATCTGAATCTGCTACTTCAAATTGTTGTAGAGAATCAGACCATGCTCTTTGCTGCTCTTTAGACATATCTCCTATATTGTAAGCAGTCAATCCAAGATTAGTTAAATCATTTCCTAATTGTGAATGACGATCCATAAACCAATCGCCTATACTATTATAACCTTCTTCTTCTGCATTAAACTCTAAGTCGGGATTTTCTTGATTCCAAATTATTTTTGCATTTTTTATCCAATCTTTATCAGTAGCTAAAGCAGATACAGTTCGAGACTCTCTATCTTTAATAGCTTTTTCATAAACTTCTTTACCTAAATCTCTAGTACGAGGTTGTACTTTTTTTAGAACATCAGAAGATATTCTGCCTCTTTTTTTAGGATCAACTGTAACTGTTTCTAAAGAAGAATCTAAAGAAATACCTAAAGGAATAAAATTAGAAGATGCCATAATAAAACCTATTGTTGTACAATACCTATGTCGCCATTTTCATTGGCAACTACTTTATATTTTTTACCACCAATTTGTATAAGTTTATTTATATACTTGCTTTTATCTCGGTTTATAGCTATCGTTGCTCTATCCCTACTACTAAATGTTCCAACTGTTTCAACATTAGATTTATCATCGTATTTAGGAGTCTTTGAAAACGCATATCTAGTAGCTTCAAGTTGTGCTTTATAACTTGTACTCCCTAACTCATCTAATTTATTTAGATAGAGTCTTCTAAATGTTTGCAAACGGTCCATCATGTTTTGATAAAGTGGACTTTTCAAAGAAGGAGAACCTTTTCCTGCACCTAAATTTCCAAACTGGTCAATTACAAAGCCATACTCTTTTGCTATTTCCCTCTGTGCTTTTTCAAGCTGACTTCCAAAAGCTTTATCACCTTTACCTTTATTTGCTGCAGCCTTGGCTTTTAAATAATCACCATGTATTTTATATTCCTCCATAAATCTTTTTCGTATATTACTATCCATGTTTGCTACTTCTACTTGCTGCGCTTTGGTAAGACCCAAGAATTTTAATTCACTCTTAAATCCTAATGTATCTACATCTTTCATAAAATCCATTTCATCTTTTGCAAGTGTCATTAACATTTTATTCTTTTCTTTTCTATCAGCATCTGCATTAAGAGTAGCTTGTTTAAAACCTTCTGCCATATTAGTAAAAGCATTACCACCCGGCTTACCTATTGCTGCCGCAACTGTAAACCAAAACTTTTGAAATGCATTTGGATCTTCACCAACAAGGTTTTTAACCATGCTTTGATATTTATTAAATCTGTTTGTTTGTTTTTGTTGAAAAGCTTTTGTCTCTTTTCTAATACCTTTTATTTCTTCTTTAGTAGCATTTCCAGTTGCTAATACTTTTCCTTCTTCAATCTTTGCTAAATTATTTAAATTTGCAAGTGTCCAACCCCTTACTCTGTCTACAGCACTAGGATCATCGGCTCTTCTTAAAATATCTGGACCTTCTCCTACTGAAGAGGTAATAGAACCAACATTGGGAGGTGCCAATCTATTCATACCTGCTTCTTTAACAGCTTCTCTTGCTGCGTAAATATCTGATACTGGTCTATTTGCACCTGTTTGAAATGCTGCATCTTCATCAAGAAGTTCTCCTCCTCCTACTTGCCTATACACTATAGGTGGCATAACTTGACCACCCATATTTCTACGCATGTAGTTCATATAAGGTTGAGCTTGAGCCATTGAAGCAAGACCACCTCCAATAGAACCACCACCTTTAAATGGTAATTTAAAACCACCTTTACCAAATAAACCTACTCCAAGACCAGCCAATGACATTAGAGTTTTACCTAATCCCGGTCCACCACCAGCTTGAATACCTGTTGTTGCATAGTTAGGTTGTTTCCATATTGGATTACCTAGAAGAGACTGATACCATTTATTGAGTTCATTTCGTGCAAACTCTTCTCTATCATAATATTTTGTTTGAGCTTCATCCAACATTGTCTGAGCCATCTGTTGTTTTTCTTTGCCTATAGCATCTAATAAAGCTTGCTCTTTTATACCACCAGTAAAAATTTGCCTATTTAAATTTGCCAAATCAGTAGCAGTTTGCCTCTCTCTTTCTTTTTGTTGTCTAAATAAGTTCTGAGCATCTTCATAAGCTTTTTGCTGCCCCGTAGCCTCTATATCAGCCAATAATCTTTGTTGTCCTGCTTCCATTTCAGCAGATTCTATAGCGGCTCTAGACCCTAGACCAGACATACCACCTGCAGCTACTGCTTCTGCTTCAAACTCAGGACGCTTTGTTCTTTCATATTGACGTTGGGCTGCTGCTTTCTGAGCATCAAGGGAAGCTCTAAGATAAGGAGACATATATTTTTGAGCTTCGTCAGGGGTAAATTCAGAGGTAACTCCTCTAGTTAAACCAAGAGCTTCTTGTTGTATAGGAGCTTGGCTTCCTACTAGAGAAGCTAATCCTTGTTGAGAAGCAATTTGTTCAGGTGTAAAACCAGCAGTAGTCATGCCTGTATATGGTCTATAGCCTCTTTCTAAATTAGATTCATAGAGCCTTTTATAAGCATCTTGTGCCTCAAGCATATCTTTTTTCATCCACTCAGGATATTGACCTAACTGAGTCCCTGTGGTAGTGGTTGGTTTATCTCCAAAATTTAACGCCATGACTATACCCTTTCCATCATTGGTCTTAATGCAGCCAATCCATTAATTTGCTCTGGTTGCTGCGTTGTTCCATAAGCTTTTTGCCGTATATTCTTTACTACTTGATCCATAACATCTGCTCCTGCATCTGCACTACCATTACCTAATGCAGCCATTGTATGAGCATCAACTACATATTCATCAGGACTTACAGCAAGTGTACCTACTTGATCTCCATCCTTTCTTTCTATTATTGGCATATAAACATTATCTTCCATGCCATGACCTTTTCCCGGTACTTGACCAGAAAATAAATCACGCATCATAAGATTCATTAATCCACCACCAGTTTCTGCAGTAACAGGAGTTTGAAGAGAAGGCATCAAAGCATCCATTGGTAAACCTTTTGATGTACTAAGTCCTGCCCTATCTGCTAAGTCTATTATAGCTTCTTCTTGTAATGATTTACCATTTGCTTTAGGTTTAGTTAAAATTGTATTAAGTGTTTCTTTAAGAGGTGGAGCTAAAGGCATTGGTGGTAATTGAGAATCTTGAGGTGGCATCATAGGAGGCATACCACCATCTATAGGAGGTGGCATCATAGGAGGCATATCAGTGCCTTGAGGAGGCATAGGAGGTCCACTAGGAGGCATAGGAGGTCCACTAGGAGGCATAGGAGGACTACCAGCACCCGGAGGTGATTGCATTAATTTAGCATCGTCCCTTAATGTAGAACTTTGCATAACCTCTTTTAATTCTTCCATATTAGGTACTGACATTACTTCACTCTTCCATAATTAGATTGTGCTTTTGTTTGATCTGCTATAAAATTTGAATCTTCAACAGATTTTATTTTTTTAAATGTTTTCATTTTCTGTGTTAATAAATATCTACTATGATCAATAACATTACCTTGATTAAGATTACTAATATAAGTGCTATTATTAATTAAATTATGATATTCTTCTGGTGACATTTTTTTCATTAGTTTAAATTCTGCCAAGATGTTTCTGTTCCAAGACTAACATATCCTTTATACTTACCACTACTTGCTGAATATGCTATATCTCCTTTACGTGGTCTTCCTATATTTGTTACTGTAACAACCGTATAAATATTTGTAGATGGAGCAGCATCAACATCTACATCTCTTGTTTGAAGTTCTGATACTAATAATGCTGCCCAACTTTCTACTGTGCTATATAACTCTCTTAATTCATCATTACTAATTCCATTAAAGTTTGTTGGAAATGTTGGGTATCTTGCCATTATCTTTCCCCATCACCTTGCACCGCTAGTCTAACTTCTCCCCATTGCCAGCTTGCATTTTGTGAACTACAAGACACCCTTATTTTTGCTTGCCTTCCTCTTGCTCTAAAATTAACTTTATCTGTTAGTTGTGTAACTTCAAATTCTTTTGTAGTGCTTTCACTACTTTCTGGATAATTCTTAGTTATAATTTTTACTTTTAGTTTTCCTGTGCTTAAATCAAAATCAGGTATTAATCTATTCATATATAATATTTGGTTACCATCTTTAATATCAAAATCAGCAGACTCTATAAAAGAAGTAATAGTATTATTATTAGCAGTAAAATAATCTGGTGGCTCATTATTATAAAGTCTACTTTCATTTGAAGATACACCTGTAGTAATTGTATTACCAAATACTTGTTGATCTGCATATGTTGTAAAAATACCTGTACCATAAGTCCAGTAATTATTTTCAGGTGAGAATATCACATAACTATCACAGTCTGTAACTCCTGATTCATCTGAAGCATAGAGCCATATAATTTCTTTAAACTCTGAATTAATACCTGTAAATACTTTATCTTTATATTTTATATTAAGTCTATCAAATATATATTTTTTAACTGTACAATCCAATGTTCTTACAGAACCATCATATTTATAAAAATTATCATACCCCATCCAATATGTGATACCATTATAATCTACTGCTGCATGTGGTGCAATCATACCACAGTTTGTACCAGCCTGTGTAAACTTAAATGTAAATGGTGGTCCTGCAAACTGCATTAACCAAAGAGCATTATCTGTCCATATATTAATAGCAGTTCTTGAACGTACACCCCCTACAATCCTAGTACCATCAGTTAAAACTACCTCACCAGATGTAGAACTTACTGAAGGAACCCAATTAGTACGATCATCTTGGTCAGACCAACGTACCAGCATGGGATTAAATGTACCACTCACAGTAGCAGTAGGAGAATACTCATTGGCTCCCAAGGCTATTAAGTGTCTATCATTGGGCGATACAACAATTGAGTTGACACTAATAGGAGAAGTTGTTATAGATGTAGCTCTAACAGGTACAGTAGAAGCATCACTATCAAAATAATATATATTACTTCCATTTCTATTTGCTACAACATCATCGCCCCAATTGTCAAGACTCCATTGTGTTATATCAAAAACAATATCAGTAGCATCTGCACTGGCTGCTTGATTCCATGCTCTTGTATCAGAAGCACATACAGTGGCTTGATAAAGAGCAGCACCATAACCTGTACCACCAACAGCTATTGAATTACCTGTGGGTATCAGATAATTAAATGTAGCTGACCCTACATCACTTCCTGTAGCATTTGCAGCATCTGTTACAGAGATTGTAAATACAGCAGCACTGTCTACCGATACAATTTGATAAGTGTTGCCTTGTAGACTAACATTATTAAATGCTGCTGAAGATGTAAATGCAACATAATCTCCAACACTTCTACCATGTGCTGCATCAGAACAACAAACTCTAGTTGTGCCAGAAGAAGTACCAAAACAATTTGTTAAAGTAACGGCTGTAGTAATTGGCGTTATATCTACAATTCTATCACCATCATGTTCATAGAGTTTATTAGGTGTACCAAACACAGCCCTCTTTTTACTATTAGCACTTTTATATGTAATTAAATCTCTAGCATTCCCATCAAATGTAGCACTAACTTTTGTTTCATACCCACGCATGTTCTCAGGTTTACCTGCACGAAATCGAACACGGTCACCATCATACCACTTACCTTGTTCTTCATATTGAGTAGATTCTCTATGAAGACCTTGTTTAAGTTTAATTTTACGTAACTCAGTCATTTACTATTACTTTAAATCGTTTACCATTACACCATCAACTTTATCAGTAGCTCTTACAGAAAATACTAATAAGTCAACAGAACCTCCTGCTGCAGTTAAAACAGGGTCAGACCCACCTGCAAATTGAAATACAGAATTATATCCAAGAGTACGACTTCCTGTTGAATCTTGTATACAATAAATATGTCCTGTTTGTCCTACTGTTAAATTAGTAGGAGCCGCTAATGTTCTATTATCAGTTAGCGTTACAACAAACTGATTATTAGTAGCCATATTCATAACAATACTTGCTGCATCTGTAAGTGTTGTTATTGCTTGATGTACAGGCGCACCTGAAGCTAATGTTACGGCTCCTTCAAAACGTGTTGTACTTTTATTTACTTGCGCTCCTTCTACTGTTACAGTGCTTTTAAAATTAGATGCACCTGATACAGTAACTGTAGAATTAAATTTAGCAGCACCTTCTACAGATACAGCACCTTTAAAAGTACCTGCACCTACTACCGTTACTGTACTACCTATTTGGGCCGTACCCCCTACAAATAAATTATCAGCAACACAAACATTATTTGGTAAAAGATTAGCACTTCTTACTGAAGCTCCATCACAAACAACATGTTGAAATGTAGTAGATGACCTTCCTAGAGTAACACCAGTATTACCTGCCACTCGCATCATAACAACATCACTATCATTATTAGCAGATACTTTATTTAATACAGCATAGGATTTACTATTATTAGGGACAACAAGAAAGATTGAAGTTGCTACTCCTCCAACTGAACCTTTAATTTCCAAGAAAGCTTTACGTGATTGGTCATCAGCACCATCATTATTTGTTAGGTTTACTGTTGCAGCACTACCAATAGATATAGTAGTATAACCTGCTATAGCTTCATCAGCAAGACTAATAACACCATCATTTAAAATCTGACCCCAACTATTAGGATTTTCTCCATCACCCTGTTTAGTTAGTCTTAGATTAGTTGTATATGTACTTGCCATTTAACATCTCCTGATATAATATCCAAATCATTTATTTATCCTTGTGTACCTGTAATTGTACCATTATTTGTAACTGTTACTGTATTAGAGTTCTTTTTAACTGCGTATCCTGCAGAACCACCAGTACCACCTGTTCCTTGAGAAGTACCTACTGATGCTGCTGAACCATTGCTTCCTGATGCACCATAATTACCACCATCACCACCATCACCTGAAGTTGCAGAAGAGCCACCACTAGTCTCACTTCCACCTGCTCCACCACTTGTAGCAGCATTTGTACCAGCACCACGACCACCAAGACCACCTTGAATACTGACTGGGTCATCGGTATCTTGTTCGCCAAAGGCTCCACCTCCACCACCTCCACCCCCACCACCTGCGAGGACAGAAGCACCAGAGTTTACAACAAGAGTAGCATTACAAGCAAATGACATAGCATCACCACCATCTCCACCATTACCACCATTGGCTTGTGATTGTTGTTCACTACCACTACCTCTAGTACCACTAGCACCACCATAGCCTTTAATATCACCACTGATATATACTATTACAGTATGTATACTACCAATAGTTCCTGTTTGCCATGCTGGACCTTCAAGATTAGTACCGGGTTCTGCAGAAGTTAAAGTCACACCAGAGTTTAATCTGTAGGTAATCTTTGTTGGTATATCATTATCAAATCCTGCTGCATCAAGTAATGTTCTGAGATTAACATTCTCAGCATCAGAGGTAGTAGTAATATCAATACCACCACCCATAGACATCATTACACTTCTTTGAAATCCTGACATTACTTAACTTTTGGCCTTTCAACACATTTTCCTGTTTTTATTTCTGCATTAACTGAACTATTAACTATAGCTTTTACCTGTGCTTTATAAATTTCACATTGATATTTTTCTGGAAATGGACCTATCACAGCTTTTTCTTCCACAGGTATATTCATAGGAGAAAGTGTAAGAAAAGCTATGACTGATA